>Ga0209489_100048_pt1 | contig 155429 bp, 56 predicted proteins | sample SiratrowhiteBW_FD_187527 | JGI IMG/M metagenome (GOLD analysis project Ga0209489, IMG submission 187527) | Root nodule microbial communities of legume samples collected from California, USA - Siratro white BW (SPAdes) (version 2) | ecosystem: Host-associated > Plants > Roots > Nodule | place...
AATGAGTGCAATGAGAAAATGAGATCCGCTTTTCCCTCTCAAATTATCCTGCATTTTCAGATGGGAAATGACAAAAGCAACCCTTTACAAAAAGACAAACATGAACCACGTAAGCAGAAAAGAAGTTTGCTTTCTCTTTCTTTGTCACGCGGGATGACAATGCCACGTCGGAGTGTCAAATGGAGGTAAGAGAAAAACGAGTGTCAAATAACATTTTCCAAAAATAAGGGAGAGAGAGAGAAATTGAATGAAAAAACTGGAACTGTACTTCTTAGTCAGTCAAAATCAAAAAAGTAAAAAAATTTAAACCAAAATCAACTATTACTTTATTATTGTTATAAATTATTTCCTTCCAACTCAAAACTAAGAAAACAAATTCTGAAGTCATCTTAATGAAATCATTTCGGGTTAATACAAACTACTTAAAAATTTTTATTATGGATACTATGTTTACACATATTTCAATTTTGTCGGTGTATAATTAATCACTTTTAACTATATTTATAGTAAAAAAATATTTTTCACATAATACATTTAGCATTTTAAAAAACAGGTTTAAGTACATGATATTGTTATAAAAGTATTGAAGTGATTAACTTGACTACTTAAATGAAATATTATCTTACAAGTTTAACTAAATTTTTCCAATAATATTGTTCAGTAAAAAAATCTGATGATTAAAATTATAAATTATATTAGTTTTAAAAATAATTACAAATAAAATTTATAATAATTAAAATAATTGTTATATTTACATATCAAGAGCAATTTATGACAAATATATTTTAAACGCTGATAAAATTGTTAAAACTGTTGAAAATTGTTACAGAGTACATTTTTTTATTGTGTGTTTTTTTACCGTTTAAAATTATAATAAAATAATTTATTTTATAATTAAGTATCATTTGATAATTATAAATCATCACAAAATGTATCATATTTTAGTATCATGTATATTTTAGGGAAGGTTTAAAAGCTGCCAAAAATTGTTTAAACAAAATTTTAAAATAATTATATTAAAATTTTCAAAATTCAAAAACTTATTTTAATTACTTTTTAATAATATTATAATCAATAATTAAATTACTTATTTTATTTAAAAATTTATTTTAAAAAATTGGTAATAATATTAATAAGAAATTTATAATATTAGAATAATGGATAGTCTAAATTCACATTATAATAATATTTTTTAAGATTCTCACTATTATACATATGGTACAATGTATAAGATATTAGATCAACATTATATCAAAAGTGATTAAACTACAAATTTATCAAAACAATCTAATTTGACAAAATATTTAACTAACTGCATTTCAATAAAAGCTAAGAAGCAATATAATATTTTCTTAAATATTAATTAAATTATTCTAATAATTTCTATTATACATTTTTTTCCAATAATATTTCTAAAATATATATAATACCAAAATAATTTATTAAGTCCAAAAGTATCACAATATATACACCAATTTATGAATTTGAACACATCTTATAACTGAAATGGCCCTATATTTGCACTCTTCAAACTACAGTCTAGCTAGCTAGATGGTGTGGTGTAATTTTCTTTTAAAAATGACAAAAAATTAATTACCCAAAATTAGAAATTCTCATCCTGTGACTCTTAATTTAAAGATTTTGGTCTAGGATTGGAGCAGCTCCACAATCAATTTTGTTTTTGCTGTAGAGGCAAATTCTTTTACTTTAAATGGTTAAAAAATGAATTAGGCCATTTTAATTGGCATCAGGTGACTAATTTATAGTTGTGTAAATATTTTGTCAAAAAAAAAAAATCCCTATTAACTTCAAATATCACAAATTGCTTTGTAATCTCCACAATCACCTATGACAGAACATTGTTGACAAAAAAGTCAAGAACAGAGAATATTTAGAGAGGACATTTTCATTGGTGAATGTGAGGACCTATAAGGATAAATACAAACTATGGTGCAAAAGTAATAAAAATATTCAGATCATTTTGAGCTGGGTTGGACAAAACAATACTGAGAGTAAATTTCATAACACAAGGTCTCAATTGCTTGTTGTTATAGTTGAAGAGCATGCACATGGAATTTAATCAAACAAAAAATAGTCACTTTTAAAAGAAAAAAAAAAACATCTTAATTATATTCATACATAACAACTTTTACAATACAATAACCAAAAGTCACTTATAATATATAAATTACAACATTCATCATTGATCTACCCGAAGTAATATTGATTTTTCATATCAGAGAGGGGTTTCAAAATTGATTTATATTTATATTGTTGTTCAATAAAATCATAAACCTAACGCTTGAAATACTAAATTCTTCGTTTTTTATGGGAAAACATCTTGCCTTAGTCAAAACTACTAAAAATACAAATTACAAAATTTTTATATAAATTAGTTTTTCATATAATTTAAATTTATAAAGATAAAAATATTATGTTAAAATTGACTCCTATATATGATTTTAAAAAGAGTATTATTACTATTATTATTGTTATTAACCTGTAATTATAAAAATTGTGTATTGTAAGTAGCAAGAAAACAGTAAGTCATTTGTTATGTTTTTTAAAGAAATGGTGCCAACAATCATTTTTTGGTTTAATTACTTTTAGATTTTCATATATCAAAATTGCATAATTTTAGTAATACAAATTTAAAAAAACTTACTTTTAAACTAATTCCCTAATTTGTTTAAAGTAAAAATAAAAAGTTGTTAGAATCATTGCCTAAATCTAAAATAAATACTGAAACTATCTCCTTAATTTTGTATTTACAAAATATTAAGTAATTTTATTATTATAGAATGACAAATACGACTTGATATTTCTAATTGTTAGCTCACTTTAAACCATCTCACTTCACTTATCAAATGGAGAATTATGAATTGTAAACTTTAACCTACTATCATAGGTAGGTAATTATGAATAAAACTATATTCTTATTTTTTACATACTTGAGAATCCCTGTGAGAAAGAATCATATAAGAAAAAAATTTGGAAAAAAATTAAGAAGGATATTGTCTAAAGGGAAGGGAAAGTATATATCCCTTGCAAAAGGTTAACTTAATAAATCATTACATCATATTGGTAGAGAAGAAAATATTACATAATTTTATAATACATCAAAGTATTACAGAGCAAAAATATTGATTATGTCTTTAAGTTGGTTGCAACCGTTGTTATTTTTTCGACCATTATCCATGATTTGGCATTCATCTATTGTTATATCTAGATTTTCATTTTCTGACTATGGATTCCTTTATCCCTCGTGATCTGAAGGATTTGACAACCATCTTAAACCAACCATTGTCAATAAATTAATTCTTATTTATTGTAAGAAGGAGACAGCATCTTCAATTTTATACACATTGTTGTTTTGTCTTTGTGAAAAACTTGAATGTCTATTTCCCATGCTAAAACAAGTAGTGAGAGTAGCCAGAAAGTGGTAGCTGTATGTATTTATACACAGCCAGATTAATTATATTTTAATTTTAACTCCCTGAAATTGAAGGGGGTGGGAAAACAAGAAAGACAAAAAGTAGTGGTCCCAACTCTATTTTGAATAATCTACATCTTTTACTACTAGTGTTTCCAATCACAGAAAAATTAAACTTGACCAACGTTTATTTGGTTTGCCATCCATGTCGTGGGGTTGGGAATTGATCAGTGTCTAACTCACACAGTGACGTGTAACTATGCTCTCCAAGTTCCTTGCAACTCCAAAGGTTACCCTACTACGGCTTCTTGTCGTCTCTCGCCGCCGCTTTGGACCACCTTCATCTCGGCGCCGGCGGTGGTTGTTGTTGCTGTGGTGGTGGTGGCAGTTTCCTCAGCTTGGTCACGGTACCTCTTGTATATATCACCTTTGTAGAACTGAATAGTCCTAGCCACCAAAATGAGTGAAATTATGGCACCAAAAATGGTGGCTGCAGTAATAATAATGAAAGACATCTTGAAACAACTGGCCCCAGTACACGTCAATTCCTGGCCACCATTTCTCGGTTTCCCCGCCGCTGCCAGTTGCTTCAGAGCCTCTTTGTCGTACAAGTGTCCGGTGACCCTCACGTTCAGAAGGTAAAGCCCAATTGGGCTCGCTGCGCCGCCGAAGTTGTACAACGTTGAGTAGTACTTGAGCCCGAAGAGCTCCGAGATTATGGCGAACACCAGGGGCCATTGCGCGCCAAAGCAGAACCCGATGATCACCGACGACACGTAGAGTCCGTTAGGCACCTCGAATGCTATCAGAAGGTGACCGACACAGGACAAGAGCAGGGTTAGCGTGAGCATGAGTGGGCGAGGGAACTTGTACTTTTGCAGAAAATGTTCCGACACAAACCCAGAAAAAACCCGTCCCATGTAGTTCCAAATGCTAACCAACGACACAAACGTGCTTATGCTAGCTTTGGAATACCCTAACGAGGTTCCAATCTGACCAAGGTTATCAATTGCGGTCAAAGTGCCGCCAACACCACAAGTGCCAGCGAAGAATAGAAGTATCATGTCCCAGCTGAATAGTGCTTGAAGTATAGTATAGTCCTCACCTCTCGGCGGTGGACTAAACACTTTTTGCCACCATCTGGTTTCTTCAATCTTTGAAATTGGACCCAAAATTTGGTTAGAGTCACCGTTTGTTAACTCTCTTTCAGCTGCTATCTTCACCGGGGAAGGGTCAATGAATGCTAGCTTCTGAGTCTCTCTGATTTTATGTTGTTCGACAAAAACAACAGCAAGAGGGAGGAAGAGCAAGAGAAGCACAACGCCGGCACTTACGCCATACTCGCTCTGCGAGAAAGAGAGTTTCTTCTGAACTACGATCATGAGCAAGAGGAAGCCAGCGAGGCCAAGCGAGATATACAAGAACTTGTAGAAGACACTGAGCTCGTTGGGTTGGCGAACGGGTTTCATGTAGCGAATGGTTCGAAGGAAAGCGAAGGAGATAGCCGCCGGGAGCCAGGCTATGAGCAGAATCAAGGACCTGGAGTCGTCGTAGTAGAAGGCGTAGTAGAGCTGCGTGATGATGGCTCCACTGAGACCCACGTAGCCTTTGAGGATGCCCAACACTACGCCACGGCTCTCGGGGAAGTTCTTAACGCAGGTGACGAGGGAACCGGTGTTGGCGAAGGACTGAGAATTGGCGCCGATGCAGATGTAGAGGCACATGTGCCACACTTGCGGTTTGGGTATTCTTTTGGTGACGGCGAGCCATATCATGAAGTAGCCGAAGAAGTTGAGGAGGGACCCCATGGCCAGAACCACCCACGGCGGAGTGATCTCGTTGATGAGGCCGGAGAGGATGCCCACATTGCCCCCGAGGTCTTTGAAGAAGCTGAGGAGGTTGAGGGTAGTTTGGTCATAGGCCAGGGCGGATTTGATGTCGCCGGAGTAGAGGCTGAACATGTAGGTGGCGCCGGCGGCCGCCATTATAAGGAAGGAGGCGAACACCACGAACCACCGTCCGGTGATGACTTGGACGAGGAGGCCATTGGTGTTCACCATTTCCCCCACTGCAACTGCCATGTTTGTCAGTCACTGAGTTTGTGATGTTGCAGATTGAAGATGAGTGAGCGGGTGCATATATATACACATATCTGATTATAATAATATAAATATTTAAATCAACAAGATAATTCTTAGATATTATATTATTTTATTTTCATATATATATATATATATGTATATATATATATATATATGTATATATATATATATATATATATATATATGTGTGTAAAATAAGAGTTATCAAAATATTAGTCTTTATAAACATGACCTTCCAGTGAGGGATTCCATACCGCTGTGTGTATAATGAGAAGACAGAGGGAGAGGATACGATAAGACCTATCACTGAACATCAAAGAATAAATGGCACATGTCAGTTGTTAATGGAGAAAATTACTTTTTTTCTATTTTTTTATAAATATTACATTTAAGCAAATATTTTTATAACTAGTTTTTTGTTTTTTTAATGAAACTACTAGTTTTTTATTTGTTTAAAAATGTCATTTAAAAAATTAAAAAATTATTTATCGCAATCTAAACTCGTCTATATGGAAACGACGGTCATAAAAGGTAAGTCAACGGGGTTGTGCTACTAATAAACCTTTTGAATTTGGAGTCCTGCAAGTGTATGGGATGGTGGGACCCTCACGCGGTTTCTAAAATTTATAATAATTCTATTTTGGGCTTTCATTTCTCCAATTTTACTAATTTCAAATTTTAGCTTTTCTACTTTTTTTTGTCCTTCTCCTTATCTCATGAGACATGGAAGTGTTTAAAAAATTAAAGATACTTGAACTGACAGAGTATTTGAAGCTTTCTTCAAGATATGATTAGAAAGAACAATTTTAAGTTAAAAACAAAATTAATTTCATATTGATCAAGAAATTCTTTAATTTGAATCCAGACCGTTAAATATATGTTAGAATCCAATAATTCAAAACTAACAAAACATGCTAAATTTTACAATTGTTGTGAAATTTCTCTTTGCTACAACTATTTTTTGTTTCCATCAAGACTAACATCTGCTGGCCAAACAATAACTACAGACCTTCAACTTATATGATAATTTACTAATTTTGTGTTATCACTCTAGTTAAATACGACGTACGTAAGTCCCCATATCAAAACTAGGAAATACCAGCTAGCCATGTATCTAATCAAATCACATGCGTAATTAGTCAAATAAATCATCAAATCTACACTTATCGTCATTAAGAACTCAACAAAACCACCTTGACAACCTACCATAAACATGTACAAACACGTTATGAATATATTTCGTAGTGCAAGACTTGTGATCAAATGCAAGCAAAAAGACGAATTTTTAATTTTTTTCATATACAACTATTTCAGAATATGTTTATGATATATTAATAATAACACCTAAATTAATCAGTGATACTTTAACAGATAATTAAATAAATAATTCTCAAATGGCGGTATAACTCATATCGATGGTCAATGTTATTGTGTTATAAATACAATATGTATTAATAAGGGTAGCAAAATAAATTTTATACTGTCCATGTATACCATCATATTAAAAATAGTAGGTAGGTCAAGTTAAGTTTTTATTTATCAGAATTTTGTTTAAAGTAATGTATTCTTTGTGTTTTTCTTTTTCATTGGTTGCAAATTGAATAGTATGCATGTGTAAGAATATGTCTTTGCATGTTGGATTTGTTAGGCAAAGACAATTTTTTTTTTTTTTTTTTTTTTTTTTTTTTTTTTTTTTTTTTTTTTTTTTTTATGTAAGGTCGTAGTGATGTGTATAATCAGATATGAATAGAGTGTTTTTAGATAGATTTAACCTTCGAAGTGATTACATTTTCAAGTAAGAAAAGTTAGATAAAAATTTGATAGCATTTCAGGATAGAAAATTTATATGGATGTGACTTTGTCATGATAAGTATTAATGTAAAATGCTAAATGATGGTGTTTTGAAATACAAAAATATACTAACATGAGTATTATGACATTGTAATGGTGATTTGGTATTTTTTAAATTGTTTGGAAACTTAACTTATTAACGTCTGCATATACTTTGTAATATATATATATATATATATTGAAAAATATAAATATTTTATTTATTTACAAAAAAATATCCCTTTTAACCTAATTAATTATATGCATTAATATAATAATCTTCACTGATATAATTAATTATGTTAAAAAGTGAAATAATCAATTATCTTCAAAATATTGTGGATTATATAAAAAAAAATTGGTAAATTTTTGAAGAAAATTAAACTTAAAATTGTTTCAATTTTTTTATTTTTTAATGTTTTTTTTTTCACTTTCTTTAAAACAGACTATAAGAGGAATTTTACTTTTGAGTGTCACGTATGTCTAAGTTTTTTTTTTCTTTCAAAAATTTTTACTGAAAAAATAATTTAAAACATATAAAACTATGGTTAAAATTTGTAATGATGACTGTTTTTTAATATATAAATTTAATTTTAAGTTTGTGATAAATACATTTTACTAAGATACATTATTAATAATCTCTGTTAAAGATAAAAAAAAAAAAAAAGCTCAGAACTAACAATATGAGATGTTAAATGATTTTCTAAAACACTTCTGATGAACAAAAACAATTACAAATACTTTATGTCAAAAATGACTGCTAAAATGCTTTATTTTATATAATTATTCTAATTTACATATATACACAGAGATTATAATTAATTTTTTTAATGGAAATATTTAAAATATATAAATTATGTTTTGAATTTATAATAATTTATTTATATTATGATATAAGGCTATAGGTTTAACTATTTAATTTTTAAAAAGTATATAAAATTTAATTATATATATATTGGTAGATTGAAAATGATAAACAATTAAAATGAAGTGTAAACAAAGATCAAAGAACGAACGTTTAATAATAATAAAAAAAGTACAGCTGGCGTTTATGATTTAATTATATTTACTGATTTTATTTACCTTTTTTCAATTCTAATAATTAGTCTTTTATATTTTATTCATTTATTAGTTAGCATAAAAAAGTTCACTCAGACAAAAATATAGAAGAAAAAGACTGTTTTTAACTTATATCAATTGTGATCAATCCACTTGTGGGCCGCAAACGTAGCAACCACAATGGGTCAAACGGGCCCTTTTTGTCATTCCAAAATACCTGTAAGAAATTTCATGGCATCAGTTTAAATGGTTAATTTAGTACTTAGATTTTAGCTCATTATTATATTAATTATTAAACTAAAAAAAATTAAATAATATATTGAAATTTTAGAGTTTATTTATAGTTTGAAATCATTATTATTTTTATATTGATCTCTAGTTTGAGAACTTAAGTAACAATAACATATGTCAAAATAAATAAATAAATTTCAGAAACTTAAATTAATACGACAACGAAATACAACAAATCATCAAATTGAGCATTTAGTAAAATTTTTCTGCATAATTTATCTGATTTATCCAGCCGTGAACATCTATTTCTGTCACCAACATGGCTTTGACAATTTGGCAGATATCCAAAAATGCAGATAATTTCTCATTTTTTTTTTTTGTTTTGTTTGTTTGGTGTGGACACCAATGTGAAACGTTCACCATGCTGATTTGACATCTTAGACTTTTTTTTTTTTACGAGTAATGATTAATGGTGGGAAATAAAATGAGGGATTAGCCTTAACCATATAAATATGTTTCTTCAAAATTTTAACATTTTTTCTAAATTTAAAATAAACAATATTTGAGCCTTTTTTTTTTGTCTATGAACGGACCTAATAAGATGTTTTTGTATCACAATAGAAGTATTAAAAATAAAATAGTAAGAGTTGTTTTTTTTTTTTAATTTTTAAAATGACTTTAAAAGGTTGTTAAAATCTATGAGTTTATTGATTTTTTTCCTTAAAAAAGTGCCAATTAATGGAAGATAATTTTCATAAAATTCATATGATTTGTTTTTTGGGATTGCACATAGTCCTCTTGTTTTTTAACGTTTATAACAATCAATATAAAGTTTATACCGATATGATTGAGAACCTTATTAACAAAACATAAAACAATTAGAGATGACAGGGATTAACATTGCATTGCATGCGTGATCGTAATTAAATCAGTAAACTAGCAATTAACTCAATAACACGGCAATCATCTTTCTTTTATTTCATTTGTCTCGTTCTTGAATACATGCAAAAGAAGGACACGTCCTTTTGTGTGACCAAGAAAATGAAAAGTATACCTCATTGCAAAGAAAATATAACATATTACATTATCTAACACGTATGACCACATTATTAGTTAATTAGTTTCTCCCTTAGACCTTTCATCGCGACCAACATCATTCTTTATCATCAGTCTTTGTTCTGATCATGTTCATGAGTTGGCACCACATGTTTGCCATCTTTCTCTGCACTGTTTGCGTTCTCCACCTCCTTCATTTCAGCTTCTACCGTGGCTGCATCCCTGAATCTCTTGTATATGTCACCTTTGTAAAACTTTCTTGTTCTAGCCACCAGAATCAGCGAAACAATGGCACCGAAGAAAGTTGCAGCTGTGATAATAATGAAGGATAACTTGAAGCAATGAACACCTATACAATTCAATTCCTGCCCTTCCTTTCTTTCGAGCCCCAACGCTGCAAGTTGCTTCTTTGCTTCTTTGTCATACAAATGCCCAGTCATCACCACATTAAGAACATATAGCCCTAGTGGACTTGCTGCACTTCCAAAATTGTACAAAGTTGCATAATATTTTAGTCCAAAAAGCTCGGAGATGATGGCAAAAAGTAAAGGCCACTGAGCTCCAAAGCAAAACCCTATGATCACGGAAGCCGCATAAAGACCATTTGGCACATCAAACGCTATCAGAAGGTGGCCAACGCATGATAGGAGCATGGTTAAAGTAAGCATAAGAGGACGAGGGAACTTGTACTTGTGTAGAAAATGTTCAGACACAAATCCAGAGAAAACCCTCCCTAGATAATTCCAAATGCTCACTAGGGACACGAAAGTGCTTATGCTTTTCTTGGGGTATCGAAGCGACTTTCCTATCTGACCCAGGTTATCTATTGCTGTCAACGTGCCCCCAATACCACAGATGCTACATATGAAGAGTATTAACATGTCGATGCTGAACAGTGCTTGAAGTATTGTATAATCCTCGCCTCTTTCTGGTGGACTAAACACATTTTCCCACCACTTGGTGTCGTTGGAAACTGCTGTAACTGAATTGCTACTACCATTAGTAGCTTCATTCGGTTTAACCCTTTCGCTCTCGGTTACTATTTTCACCGGGGAAGGATCAACCAAAGCAAGTCTTTTACTCTGCCAGATCTTGTGTTCTTCGATAGAAACGACAAGAAGTGGGAGGAAGAGCAAGAAGAGTACAATAGCGGCGCTCACACCATACTCACTCTGAGTGAAGTTGACCCTTTTCTGTATAGTAATCATGACCAAAAGAAACGCAGCAAGGCCAAGAGAAATATAGAGAAAGTTATAGAAAACCTTGAGCTCATTGGGCTGCCTAACCGGCTTCATGTAGCGAATGGTTCGAAGGAAAGCGAAGGAAATAGCAGCTGGAAGCCAACCTATGAGCAAAATCAAAGCCCTTGTGTCGTCATAGTAAATAGCAGAGTACAACTGTGTGATGATTGCACCACTGAGACCCACGTAGCCTTTGAGAATGCCCAACACAACACCACGGCTTTCTGGGAAGTTCTTGACACACGTGACAAGGGAACCGGTGTTGGCGAAGGACTGAGAGTTAGCCCCTATGCAGATGTAGAGACACATCTGCCACACCTGGGGTTTGGCTATTTTTTGGGTGACCGAGAGCCAAATCATGAAGTAACCAAAGAAGTTTAGGATGGCCCCAATGGCTAGGACCACCCAGGGTGGAGTGAGCTCGTTGATGAGACCAGAGAGGACTCCAACGTTGGTGCCCAAGTCCTTGAAGAAACTGAGGAGATTGAGAGTGGTTTGGTCGTAGCCAAGGGTGGCTTTGATGTCGCCGGAGTAGAGACCGAACATGTAGGTGGCTCCGGCAGCAGCCATGATTAGAAAGGAGGCAAAGACGACGAACCAGCGACCAGTGATGACTTGGAGGGTGAGACTCTTGATGTCTCCCCATCCATGAACACCCACGGAAGCTGCTCCTATCGCCATGTTTGTGGATACCAAGCACTTCTGCTTGTTACAAAATAGCTGCATAATGGTGGAAATTAGAGTCAATATATATAGTGTGTCTAACTATATTTTTAAAATATACAAACCAGATTTAACCGTTACATTATTCAAGACAATCTCCGTCATGGTATATTATAACATTAGACAATCTATTATTTTGAATTTGTCATGATATCATGAATGTGGAATTCGAACACTCTTATAGAAGCCCCCAAAATAGTATATATATATATATACCTGGAAAGTGAAAACTGTAATAGACAGATAACATAACTGAAACAAAAGAGAGGAAATGAGAATGGATCAATGAAGTGTATAGTCAATGAGTCCATGCATATTTCTCTTACACATTTATGGGGAGAGTGTAATTTTTACATTTTTTGAATCGATGTTTTGGAAAAGGGTGTGATGATTGCTTGAAAACCATCAAATTTTTTCCATTCACTTCACAACTTTTTTTTTTTTTTACTTTTTTTCATTAAATAATATAATTTATATTTTAATTAAATGTTTTATTTTAATACTTTATTATTAAAAGCAGTTATAATATGGATCAAATACCAGAGCTGGAAAGAATGGAGGAGTGGAGGTTTATAAATGTAGTGGTTAAAGCATAAAATTCAAAATAAAATGTAAAAAAAAAGGCACAATTTGTAGTGTGGACACATTTTATATTCAAGTTTTTTTTATAGGTTGTGAAGTGGTGATAAGTTAAGATATAATTTTTTATAATTACTTTTAAATCATTATTTTTTCTTCCATTTTATTGTTATTTTCATTTTTTTATTTTATTTAAAAAATATAAGATGAATCAAACTAAAGTGTTATTTTCCCTTTCTTTTTTATTAAGATTATTATGGATCATAGATTACCTTATTTTATGATAAAACTATTGATCTGTTTCATTTTTAGTACAATAAAAAAAAATAGAAGTCTTAGTTCACAAATTTTAATTCTTAATAATGTTAGTCTTATTTAAACTTTGTTAATGACTAATATAATTATGCATGATTTTTAATAATTATCATACGTGTTTAATAAAGAGAAAATTAAAATTAATATATAATTAAATTTAAAGAAACACTAATGATTTTAAATTACAGAAAAGATAAAAACACTCCCTTCAAGCTTAATAGCCTATTACCATTATTATTTTTCTTTTAATAAAGACACATAACAACCAAAGACTAAACATGCATTCGTAGAGTTCAAATAAAATTAAATTTTTCTACTAAGAGTATTTATACTAAAAGAAATATATCAATTTATTATGCGAGTATTTATTTATTTTGTGCCCCATGCAAGAAAAGACACAGAAGAGAGAAAAAAAAAAGTGATAGACATAGATTAACGAAAAAAATTTAATAAAGGGATAAGTAAAACTAATGTATAAATATTTTGGCCTAAAAAAGAATGGTTATATATGGTGATACTTTGCATGAAAGTAAACTCTGTTACTAGATCGTTTCCAGATATGGAATACAGATGACAGTGGGTGTCTGAAATGTCTTAAGCTTATAAAATCCTAAGGATATGCTATCAGATTGTTAGTTGGCTTTAAATGCATTATTTGTTAATCATTTTGTAAGCTGCCATTTCTGATTTGTAGCCACAATTTTGGGGATCTTAAAAATTCTTTCATATCGTATGTATCAGCTATCTATTAAATCATTCTCACCCAATTTCCACCATTTTTTTATTTTTATTTTTCCTTCCATTACTCACTGTATTTAATTAAAAAAAAAAAACATTTGACCTCGTCGTGGCAAAAAAATTAACTCATACTGTCATTGTAGATTCGTCAGTGAAAATTGAAATGGTTGTATAATATTTAAAAGGAAATTGATTGACAACGATAATTCATCTATTAGATTTATTTGGAGTATTTTAAAAAATTCATTTTGTGATTTGGATTTCAAAAAGAAGAAATAATTTCAATTTAAAATTAGGAGAAATTACCATAAATTTTAATTTTTAGATGAAGAAATTCGATCAAATACGATAAGACTCTTTTTAGGGATTTTGTTATTTACTTACATAAACTATAAAGTTATTATTTGCCCTATTACAGAGTTTATTTAGTGAATTTAAAATAAAACATTTTAAAAGAATTCGAACGTGAAACTAATTTTGTTTCATTAAAATTTACTCTAGTCATATTTGCAAATCAAAGGTAGATAAAATTTTTACTGAAGTACGAGGGCAAAGGTAGAAATAGGATAACTACGTTCATTACTAATATATTTTTAGTTGATAACTTTTTAGAAATTTATTTTATAACAACGTTTATAAACAAAAGATAAATTTAATATAATAGTTTTAAAAAAATATCGTTTGTATTTACTTAAAAAATTTGGTTCTGTGGTCTAAAATATTTTTAAATAACTTAAAATTTATTTTGTAAAATAAATCATCCGCTGTCCAAACAAAAGTTAAAATACTCATATCCAGATATAACGTAAGTTTATACCTCTAGAAATATGGCATGTCTATTTCTTTATATTTTTTGTCATTTAATTAAAGCATGTGTTTAATTTAATCTTAATTATAAGTTTTATGTTTATACCCATATTATTTTTTAAATGAAACCAGCTCATAATCAACAGGGCGGCTAGGATATTAATTATTAATTATTAAATTAAAGAAAGAGCAAGGTGGTTGACCCTGGAATATTGGGTTCTTCCTTAGTGTGGAATCTGGATCTGGTGAATGCATATTCTATAAGAAAATCAAGGATATAAACCAATCGTATCTGTCTCCTTTTATCTATCTATATATATATATATATATATATATATATATATATATATATATATATATATATAATCAGAGTGGAAAATTCTTCACAAACAAATAATTAATAGCTTATTATAATCTTCTCTTACTTATGGAGAAGATGTTAAAGAATAAAAACAAAATTATATCAAACATATTAAAAAATTATAAGGAAACATTTACTTAATCTCACTAAAAAATATATTTTTATTCTTTGACCAAAAGCTAAGACATGCTTCTGATGAAAATTTGTTATAAATTAATTTCATGTTATAATAGGGAATAATTAAAATTAACTGACGTATGATTATTTAAATAAATTATATGTTATTTATTTCAAATATAATTTATGTTAATTTACAATCCATATTTCATAATAAAAAAATTCTCAAGGCAATTATAATACAATTTAAAGTTGGCCCCCATTTTAAAAGATAGAGTGTAATAAGAGTTTATTACAAAATTAACTATTTAAAAGTATGCAAAGCATAAATATATATTTACTAAAATTTGAAATTGATTACAATTCATAAAATTAATTTTGAAATCATCATCTTAAGTGTCTTGCTTTACTTTAAAGCAGTCAACTCCTTTAATCATATATATTTCAATAATTTGATAGTATCATTTTTTATAGACGGTTATCTTGAAGTGATTCTCAATTAAGACAACTAAACTAAACAACAAATTATGGTTTCACTTTAATATTTTATTAGGTATATCTATGTATGATTAATATAATCATCAACTACATTAAAAAAATTATCTTATATATCAATATGAATCAAATAGGTTATGAGTAGCACTGGCTCAAAGAAAAAAAGGTAACTTATTATATTTTGCAAGATGACAAGGTTCAGAAACTAAATTATTATAAAAAATATACATGCATTTAAAATTTGTATGACATAATAAATTTTCATTTATGTTCGAAAGCTTTTTGTGACATTGACAACATGATTATATATTTCTATGTTTCATTTATATGTTTAAAATAACACACATCAATATAATACTATTTATGATAATAAGTTCACTATTTGTCTTTTTTTTTTCTTTTTTCTTTCTCTAAATACCTATAAATGTGATTATATATTATTTATTTTGGATTGTTGTTGATTGGAAATATTGATCAAATAATTTAGTCGTAAAGATAAAGTTTTACTTAGTTGTAATAACTAGAGAAAACACCCTATTGATATTAAGGCTCCATGAATAGAATACGTGTCTCTATAGTGCCAAACAGTTCACCAAATATTTCAAAACACACATTAAATATTCAAATGCATTATATTCATTAATGGTCTTGACAAAACTTACAGTCACATTTAACATGACAAACATAATAAGGATTGAAATGGAGAAATTAAAATAACATATAATTAAAATTTAAGAAACTAAATTTTGAAGAAACAAGGGTAAAATTACATACTTTATACAATATGATAACCAAAAATAGAATTAATTAACTTTGTTATAATTCTTAGAAAAATTTTCTTTTAAAAAAATGAACTATCACAATATAAAAATAATCACCCAATTCATTATGTAAGAGAAGTTAAAAGAAAAATTATGTATAAACTAATTTAAATTTATGGAGAAACTTAGTTTTATTTTCTTACTTTTCTCTCCAATTTTTTTTTTTTCAGACATACTCTTAACTAATTTTTATTTGAAACCACTTCAAAACAGTAGGTAATTTTAATCCAAATCTTATAAGCGCAAAGTTAGTGTAATTGTTATTTTTATTGTCTATACGTAATAACTACTTTCAATAAAGTTTTGAAATAATATTATTTATTTTTAAACTCAAATTTTATACTCTATTTGATAGATTTAAATTCAATTTTATTAGATTAATATAATTATTATATTTTTAGTAAATAATCAGGATATTTTTTAAAATTGAATTACTATTTTCAAAGAGAAACTAATTATACATAACAATTAATTACACAGATTAAATGATTTTAAGTGAATTTTTTTTCTTTATGTATTATTTTTTATTTCTTAATTATTTAGTTTATATAAAAAAATCTATTTTTATTGACATTGTGCTTTTAAAAGGTAAAACAAATTTATTTTTATATTTCTAAAAAAATATCATTTTTCTTAAACATAAATATTTTAATTTTTCTCTACATTTTCTTTGGAATTTCCTTCAAATATTTTTTTCTTTTCTTTTTGAAGTCAGAAATAAGAGACTGTTGAAAGCAGGTTTATTTTAGTTGATGAAAACTTGGATCAGGATAAGTTTTTTTTTTTTTCTTTGTTTTTCAAATATTTTCTCCGTTTCGTCTTCGTCTTCGCGTGAATAGTCCGTGAGTCATATTCATAATCAGTTTTAAAAAAATAATCTTTGTTCTTCTAAGTTTATAATTATATGTTTTTGTAAGGTTTGGTTTCTTAGAGACAAGTTGAAGTATCTCTAGATATCCTAGCTTGTTGTCTTCTTCAAAATAGTTTTCTTTCAAAAACAAAGAAATTAGGTAATTAAGTGAAATTAATTAGAGTCATTAAATTTAATTAATTTACCATTATGATTAGAATGCTCATTGGTTTAAATTCTGAGAAAATTTGAGTTCGTGTAGAGTAGATCCAAATATGATTCAAATCCAACCTATAACTACATTTTAAATGTAATCATCTTTACATAGTTGTTTGAATTTTAAAGAATGTTTAACAGTGAAGAGTCGAGGGTTATAAGAAAGTTATTATATTGTTGTCAATTATGACAATAGGTGTGGGGCTGTACAGTATGAATACGATGTACAATACGAGTATAGTCTTCTCATACACATATTCGTATTGTTGATGCAAGTATCCATAAATCGAGTATCAAAAAATGTTATATATTTAACTATTAATGAATATTTGTTAAATATAAGATTCAAATAAGAATAAAAAAATATATATTCTCGATCATCTATTTAAGCTAAAAATAGTTTTATATTTGAAATATATATTTGTACTAAAGATAAATTTAAACAATTTTATTTATATGTTTGAAATATATACCATTTGTCAAGTATTATTAAGTTAACCAAAATAGTGTAATGAGGCTAACGAAAAAACTAATTTAACCTGACAGATAAAATTTAAAAATCTAAATCGAAGGGGAAGAAAATTCTACTTACTCATTATATTTCTAAAATTCTACTTGCGTGAATGAAATGAATTATTGTAGAAGTATCATGTTTTAAATATGATTTTTGTTCTTACAAAAAAATGACATTCTTTTTGCTAACTTGAATATGGACATTTCTCCTATTCGAAGGTTTCAGCCTAAATATTGATCATATTTAGAATTGGGCATGTTACTAATTACACATTTATCTACAAATCAGACAATAATCAATGAAAATTAATGAAAATAATTATGATTATGGACTCTAATGATATAGTGTTAATGGAGTTTAGATATTAACATAGGTGTACACTGGACCTATCTTTTAATACATAAAAGTCTTTTATTGTTTAAAAAGTTAAGGTAAAAAGTAGTTGAGAAGTATTTATTTTCTTAACCTATGCCAAGGTACCTTTTAAAAAGAAAATAAAAAACTATAGCAAATTCATCGAAGTCTAAATAAATTGGTACATCAAATACGATTCTAACCATATATTATCTTGATCTATCGTTCATACTATCGTGTTTTTCACACTATGGTGAATAATAAATATTAATTCATTTTTTCATTTTGAATTAAGAAAGTATTTTTTTTTTAATTTGGAGAACTAAAATAAAATTTGACCTAAATGCAAAAGATTAAAAAGTATTTCAACTAAAATATTTAAAAAGTGAACTTCTACATTATTATTTTAGATAAACATATTATTACTCTTCTAGATATACGAGACACTAGAATGCCTCAACAAGTGTTTTCCTACCTATTTACAGAGTTGGTATCTTTCTACAAGTGTTTTCTTGCAACTTTTGTTTAATATTTAAAAAGCAAATTGTTGAGTGTGCCATGACAAATAGAACTTTGATTAGGGTGCTATACGCTGACTTGATTAGCTGTAAGAATCATATTTTAATAATATATTGTTTTAGGCATACATCGGGAATATATTTAAAATTAGTCTCATTTGATTAATAATCTAATTTAGTCCATCAGCACAGGTTACAGAAGATAAACACAATTAGTGTCGTTAGACAGAGGATAAACACATCTAGTGTTGTTAGAGATTAACCATGCACCCACTTGCAGAAGATAATTAAATGTGCAAACTTTAAACTATGTCAAGTATTACATTTTTTTTTTTATTCGATCTCTGTGTTCCCCTTTGAAGATTTGAAAAGATATATACCATCAAACCACAAAGCCAAACGAGGAATAGTGTCAACTATTACAATAACACGGCAATCATGTTTCATTTATTCTATTTTACTCGCTCTAGAATAAATCCGAAAAAAGGGGCACGTCGTTTTGCGTGACAAAGAAAATGAAAAGTATACATTACGGCAAAGAAAATGTAGCAAATATAAAATGTTACACATTACATTGTCCACATTATTAATTAATTAATTTTTGTTTGAAGCTTGAGTACTACAAGATCATATCTTTTACCACGAGTCCTAGTTCTGACTTGGCACCACATGTTTGGCATCATTCTCTGCCTTGCCGGTGCTCTCTACCGCCGCCATTTCAGTTTCCGACACGGTGGCTGCATCCCGGAATCTCTTGTATATGTCACTACTGTAAAACTTTCTTGTTCTAGCCACCAAAATCAGTGAAACAATGGCACCAAAGAAAGTTGCAGCTGTGATAATAATGAAGGATAACTTGAAGCAATCGACCCCAATACAATTCAATTCCTGCCCTTCCTTTCTTTCAAGCCCCAACGCTGCAAGTTGCTTCTTTGCTTCTTTGTCATACAAAAACCCAGTCATTTTCACGTTAAGCACATACAACCCTAGTGGACTTGCAACGCTTCCAAAATTGTACAAAGTTGCATAATATTTTAGTCCAAAAAGTTCGGATATAATGGCAAAAAGTAAAGGCCACTGAGCGCCAAAACAAAACCCGATGATCACCGAAGCCGCATAAAGTCCATTTGGCACATCAAAAGCTATCAGAAGGTGACCGACACATGATAAGAGCAGAGTCAAAGTAAGCATAAGAGGACGGGGAAATTTGTACTTCTGAAGAAAATGTTCAGAAACAAATCCAGAGAAAACCCGTCCGAGGTAGTTCCAAATGCTCACTAGGGACACAAATGTACTTATACTTTTCTTAGGGTATCTAAGAGAGGACCCTATCTGACCCAAGTTGTCTATAGCAGTCAGCGTGCCCCCAACACCGCATATGCAAGTCATGAAGAGTATTAACATGTCGATGCTGAATAGTGCTTGAAGTATTGTATAGTCCTCGCCTCTTTCTGGTGGACTAAACACATTTTCCCACCACTTGGTGTCCTTGGAAACTGCTGTCACTGAAGTGTTCCCATCAGTGGTCTCATTCGGTTTCACTTTTTCACCCTCGGTCACTATTTTCACGGGCGAGGGGTCAACCAAAGCAAGTCTTTTTCTCTGCCAGATCTTATGTTCTTCGATAGCAACCACAAGAAGTGGGAGGAAGAGCAAGAAGATGACAATTCCAGCGCTCACACCATACTCACTCTGAGTGAAGTTGACCCTTTTCTGTATAGTAATCATGACCAAAAGAAACCCGGCAAGGCCAAGAGAAATATAGAGAAAGTTGTAGAAAACCTTGAGCTCATCGGGCTGCCTAACCGGCTTCATGTAGCGAATGGTTCGAAGGAAAGCAAAGGAAATAGCAGCTGGAAGCCAACCTATGAGCAGAATCAAAGCCCTTGTGTCGTCATTGTAAATAGCAGAGTACAATTGCGTGATGATTGCACCACTGAGACCCACATAGCCTTTGAGAATGCCCAACACAGCCCCACGGCTTTCTGGGAAGTTCTTGACACACGTGACCAGAGAACCGGTGTTGGCGAAGGACTGAGAGTTAGCACCTATGCAGATGTAGAGACACATCTGCCACACTTGGGGTCTGGCAATTCTTTTGGTGACAGAAAGCCATATCATGAAGTAGCCAAAGAAGTTTAGGATGGCACCGATGGCTAGGACCACCCAAGGTGGAGTGAGCTCGTTGAGAAGGCCTGCGAGGATTCCGACGTTGCTACCCAAGTCCTTGAAGAAGCTGAGGAGATCGAGAGTGGATTGGTCGTAGCCAAGGGTGGTTTTGATGTCGCCGGAGTAGAGACCGAACATGTAGGTGGCTCCGGCAGCCGCCATGATTAAAAAGGAGGCAAAGACGACGAACCATCGACCAGTGATGACTTGGAGGGTGAGACTCTTCATGTCTCCCCATCCATGAACACCAACGGAAGCTGCAGGGCTCACCAACGCCATGTCTGTGGATGGTAGAAGGTGCGTGCATATGGAAGTCAATGTATACGTAGATACAGTGTGTCTCTGTGTGAGAGCATGTATTAATTATATATATAGATTTTCTTTGGTTTTTATAAGACAACTGTGTAAATTACGAGGAAGTTTTGTCATGGTGCACTCAGTCTAATCTTCCAACTCAATGGGAATTCGAGTCCTCTGATTATGGCATGACACGAAAGTGGTTTCATATGTTACTATGATTGCACTTTTAGATTTTTTTTTTCAGAATGAGATCGTGTTATGCTGTTTCTTATCCATATCCATATACATATTTTAAAAAAATTTATTTATTTCAGTAATTAGTTTGTAAGATAGCAATATTCTTTTTGAAAAACCGACTTTCTTTTCTCCTACATATTATGAAGAGATTTGTTCTCTTCTCACTCGGGATGAGCAGCACCACACGAGAGAAAGAGAAAAAAAATGAAACTATCTATATCTACATACGTAAATAGAAGAGATTTGAAATTATCTTCCTCCGTCTAAATTTTATCTTCATCATAACAGTAAGATAGAGTTGAATTTAATGCTTTTAATTACATTTAATAATAAAATATTTGTTATAATTAATATTATTTATGTCATTTTAATAATTAATTTAAAAGTCATATTTTTATTAAATAATAACATTCTATTTATATCTTTAAATGGTTAACTAAGAATAAAAATAAAAATCATGTGAGCATATCAGTATGCTATATTTTTGTTTTGTACTTTTCAAAACCATATAAAATATTATATGTGTTATGTTAAAAGTAAAAATAATTATCATTGCAATAACACATTTATTTTTTATTGCATATAATAATTAAAAACAATAACGTTTAATAATTATTTTTATCCAAATATTTTATGTTTTGTAAATATATAAATTTTATAATAAAAATTTAAAGCATATCTCCAAAATTATAATTAAAAGTGATGATTTTGGAAAATATTTGACTAAATTATAAATAATTTGTAATATTTTTATTTTAATTAATAATTAGGGCTGTAAATAATCATTATATTTGTAGGTGATTCCGTGTTTGCTGATAACTACGTATACAGATAAATTGGGAGGAAAATTTATACCTATTATAAACTGAATTTTCTACTTTCTTGTGCAAATATCGAGATAGCAAGAAACACAATCACATATTTATTATATTGTTTACCAATTCACGTGTACTTTGTACTTACCAAAGTGTAAGATTCAAATCCAATAATTCAAACAAAATAATTACCAAAAAAAGTTAAAAATGTACTTCTCAAACCAAGTAATCAAACCATATTATATTTTTTGATTAATACACAACATAAATCCCCTGAAACAACTGATATTCATCATATCCATGTTGGTTCTACGTTTTTGTTGTTGACAACTATTTTTCTGCTGTTGATAAAAAATATTTTGTACAACAACTGTTGGTAGAGTATATTAATAATACAAGACTGTTCTAAGAAATGTCTGAATAGATTACAACTAAGAACTTATCTTATGATTATATTCCTCGTTGGTTGATAATCACTCTTCATTAATTTATGATCATTTCCTCAATTAGTTAATCTTTTGTAAATAAACTTGTTGACTAGAAGATATTTGTGTTTGTTATAGCAACCTTCAACACAGTCATCACAATTGAACTGTCCTAACCAATTCACATAAAAATAAAAAGTTGTGCCTTCCTATGACCATTTCCCCACTACTAGTTCATACTACTGCAAATTTAACACGTAAGTTTAAGTCCATAACAGGTCACAGCATTGTGAGGAAATCTATAAATTTTTTCACGACCATTTCCATATATAAATGAGGAAGTCTATGGATATGCTAAACAAAAACTATGCTACTCTTAAATTTTTTATTTTATCTTTAATTTGAAAATCTTACAGATAAAAGCTTATATGTTAAACATAACTCAAATCAATTATTTTTAAAACAAAACATATTGTTTTATTGTTTTTTTCAGCATGTTTAAAACGAACGTGAGTTGAATTTCCTAAAATAACTAATTTTTTAGTTTTTTTTTTAAAAAATGTGATTCCTAAAAATATTAGGAAGTGTTTACTTACAGTTTTTTTGTATTGCTAACTAAAATTATCGCTTTGTTTTTATCTATTTTTTCATATATTTATAAGTACAGAAAACATTAAATGTAACCCTTTTTTTCTCTATTTTCTGTTCAAACATTTTAAAACTGAAAACACAAAACAGATTAAAAATAAGGTAAAATTTTGTAATTAAAAAGGGAAAAGAGAAAATTAACATAAGAAATAAAAACTGTCTTAAAATCCCCACCCTCTAACATTATTATTATTATTATTATTATTATTATTATTATTATTATTATTATTATTATTATTATTATTATTATTATTATTATTATTATTATTAAATAAATAAATAGACCAGGGACTAATAGGTTTGATAGTGTATTGGGTTCCACTAGTCTAATATATCTGGTCAATAAAATAGTGCCTATAAAAACTACAAGTTGTTTTCAAAACGATTGTCCATAACGTATGCTGTAATAACATGAAGATTAAGGTTATCCTCTGATAATAACTCTGTCTCATTCTATACAGAGACAGGCAAAGAAAATTCATAAGCAAAATTGTCTAAAAAACCACAACCATTTTTCAACAATATTTGTTTCTTTGTTGGTCTTCAATGAACTCATCGATGAGGACTTTTAAATGAGTACAAAAATCAATATAGTAGTATTAGAACAATTATTATTATGAATTATGATTGCAAAATATTACTCTCTGACAATTATTTTGAATTTGTTAAAGATTGATTAAAACTACTGGTACTATATAATCATATGTCTTTTTCATAGACATTCACGTGGTTCATCACAGTCATAGGTATCCTGTATCTTTGTCAACTAAATATTAGGTTAAGCATGCAACGTGATCTGTTTTTCTACTATTTCTCAACCATTGGACTTATCAAAACCCTCGTTTTTTCTCCAAACTCAGCTCACATCAACCACATATTTGGTAAGAGATGAACATCATTATATTGGTGTGGGAGTGGGATTCAGTGGCATGCTTTTTATGGAAATAAAGCGAGTCCTAATTCGCCATCACTAATATTTTATAAATCATTATTATTATTTATTGAAATTGAATTAGAGTAAGATGATCAAATTATTTATATTTTAATCTATTTTTTAAAAAATTATATACATTATATCAATTTTGATTTGTGTAATAGATGCATCAAATCATTTTAGATTTGATAACTCGGTGCATTGATATTTTGGTTGTGTTCCTTGTTTTCGTTACCTCCTTTTCGTATCCAATTTTTATCTTCTAAAATCAGGGATTTAACTATCTTTCTTTTTGTATTCATTAACAATTGTATATTATTACCTTTTTATTCATTCTCTTTCTATTTATTCTCACATTGTATATAATCTTGCATGTTGCAATTTTCTTGCGATCATTTATTTGTTTATCTCCTCTTTATCCTAACTTATAATTAGAATTAAAGAATGAGCTTATTGAATCACTGATATTGTTTTATCACGAGGCAAGAACAAGTGTAAGAATGTGTGCAATTACGATATACCAGGTGAAAATGAAAAAAAAAAAAAAGGTCCCTAATTTAATTTTAATTGATATTTTTATTAGTTTTAATCTCAATATAAAGATCATAATGATTTATTTTCATTTCGCATTTTAAGAGTTTTTCTCGCTTGAAAACTCTCTCTATCTCTATATATAAAACTACATTTAAATAATATTTTCAAATTGTTTAAAAAATAAGAACGCGCTAAGGAACTTTGTAGGCAAATTTTTCAAATTGGTGTAATTTTTTTTTGAAATTCCTGAAATGGTATATTTTTTTTATTTATTTCCGGATATGGGTAAATCGTGGATAGGAAACACGATATCATTGTAAAGAAATCGTGGCCCTATTCCACAATTTAATATAAGATTAAATGAAATGGTGAAAAGAAGACACGATCTTAATTTACTAGATAAAATTGTGCATCTAATATTTCAATTAATAAGTTAATTAATATAGTGAGAATATTGTACCATTTTAATAGGGTTAATATTCTTCACCTATTCCTCTTCTGTTTTATTTGACAAGTGTGATGTATTGCTAATGTGCAACTAAAATAAATACACAGTTACAAAAGTGGTTTTAATTATTGATAAAAATAATTGAAATTAAATTGAAACAAATGTAAAGTCAATTTGAAATTAAACAATAATCTGGTTGAGAGGATTATTGTTTAAATTAAAATAAAAAATGATATTAGTATGAGATTTATATATTGAACAAAATTAAAAGTAAGTTTGATTTTGAAAAGAAAAATTAAATTAAATTAATATTTAGTAATAAAATATATTTAGCAAAATTAAGTTTAAGTTTGATATTTGAATTTAGTTACTAATATAAAAAATAATTTAAAATAAAATTAAGATTGAGCAATAAATTTAGAATGAAAATTTTGAAAATATTATATAATTTTTTAAATAAATTTATTGTTAGTTTTTAAATTATATTTATTACTAACTAAATCTATTTCATATATTAATTACTAAATTCATAACATGTTATTTTTTTTCACAGTAACCACTCTTCTATTCAAATTAAATTAAATTTTTTTGTATTTATTTTAGTTACACGTTATTCAACCAAAACAAAAGAGGAATGTGTGGAGAATATTAACCCTACTAAAAATTGTACAATATTTTCACTATATTAATTAACTCATTAATTAAAATATTATATGCATGATTTCATCTAGTAAATTAAGATCGTGTCCTTCCTTTTTTACTATTTCATTTAATTTTATATTCAAATAGTGGAATAATGCCACCAATTTTTTTATAATGATATCGTGATTTACCCATATCTAAAAATACATTTCAGAAATTTCAAAAAAAAATTATACCAAAATAAAAAATTTGCCGAATTGTGCGTGTATATTTTAGACGGTACTGCAACTTCCCAAATTGCATTCACGAAGTTTATTGAAAAATTATTTATTTATTAATTAATTAATACTTACAGAAAGTAAGTGTTATGTGTATTAGCATTAACATGTTCTATTAAATTTTGAAATAAAGAAATAAAAAAATGTTATACAGATCAATAGAATTGTCAAGTTTATTATCAATAAACTGGGGAGAATTGTCAGACTGCAGAACTTGCTCACAGAAGCACGTGAACACAAGCATCGAAAATCACCTCGTCTTTGGAAAGAGATATATCATTACAAAAGAAAAAAATATGACCACATAAATGATTTTATTATATACTTCTACTTTTCTAATATTTTTCTTTGTTGTATTTTAATATATATATATATATATATATATATATATATATATTAATGTAACTTTTCTTAGATAAGGAGAAGTGTAGATTGCATTGCATACAAGGAAAGAGTGCATATTAATGATAGACAATTTTTTATTTTCAGTATACATATTGATCAATGATGATGTTACATTTCAATTTATACTTTCACACCACACCTTCAACTTGTCTTTTCACACTACCAAACTAAAATAGAGCATGCCCCACTAAAAAAATAAATAAAAATCTTTAGTTTTTATTGATTAATGATATGCTTAAATATATTTTAAATTTTATGATCCCATTTTAAAATTAATATGTTTAAACTTTTATGTTGAAAAATCCATCATTTTTCTGTAATTTTTAATTTTGTCTATTTTTATTTCACATATTTAACTGATTAAATATTTTTTTACGAAAATTCAAATGAATAATAAGAGGATGACTTATCTTTATTTTAAAGGGAAAAGACCAAAATTACACATTGAAAGAGACTAAAATTATATTTTAATTTTAAAATTATTAATTAAACATTTTCTATTTTATAAACAAAAAATACATATGTTTTTATTTAATTATATTTATTAACTTTATTTATTTAAATTAAAAAAGGTATTTTAATGATAATAATATTAAATAAATTTTATTCATCAACTTACTTACATTTTAATCTAAAATACTTGTTGATATTTAAACAGTGAACATAAGACAAATTCACCTATTGGATAAGAAAGATAGAAAATGTATTAGAATATTAGAATTAGACGATTTAATTAAGATTGATAAATTATTGAAGACATTAACATCGATAAGTTGAAGAAGATTTATCACACTAAATTTGAAAATTAAAAAATAAAAATAGAAGTTATCTCATAAAAGTTAAACTTCATATTCTAAAAAATTATATCTATTATGAGTAAGAGTTTTCAGAAAATAATTTATAATATTGATCTAAGATTCGAGATCCATTCATTAATTATACTCATCTAATAAATCATTTCCAAACGTCATAGAAACTAATGTTTAAATAATTTTTAGTTATAAATATTTATTGAAAATAAATACAATGATTAATACAAGAAATTATAAAAATTAAATCTAAATTATAAAAAATAAACTGAAAGTTTAAAATTTTAAATTTATTATTGACCCTTTTTATATATTGAAAATAATATGAATATGAATAATATTAGTCTTTTTAAATAAAGTACAAGGAAGTAGATATATAAATATTTGTTTCATCTCATCCTCACCTTCATTTTAAATTACTATAATATTATTATTTTATTTATTTATTTTTGAAATATAGATAATTAATATATTTTCATTATTATTTTTTATTGAAGAATAAAATATATGTATCTTTTAAACAATAAATTTCTATAATACCATATTTAATTTATTTTTATTTTTTTAAAATATTTAATAAATATTTAAACAATATAAATATATATACTACTAAATGAAGATAAAGATAAAACATAAATTTTATATCTATAAAATATCCAAGACAAGGATAAATATAAATTTGTACTTTTCTTTAACTGGAAACAAATATAATAAAATTTGTACTTATTCCACAAGTATTAGGAATGGAAGACTTGAAAAAGACTTACTGTGCCCACTTTAGGTTTATATCATGTCAAACTCTTTAAGAAGGTAAGTTATATTTACTACTTATTAAAAAAAAAAAGTCAACTATCATGTCACTCAAAATTCTTTTAAACCTAATAGGTGAGGTTTACAAGTGAATATAAATAATATTTTTTATGTTAAAAAATTATAAAAATCATACATTTATTTTTTTAATTATGATAATGTTGATTTTATAAAATATTAATATTAATAAACTTACATGTATTTTATTATTATTTTTATTTATTTTAAACTATTTTTAATTATATAATATCTTATTTTTTATTTATTTTATTTTTGTTATGTATACTAGTTTTATTTATTTTCTCTTCAGTTATAATTATAAAGTGATTTACTTATTTTATTTATTTTTAGTTACTAATCTTATTTATTTTATTTATTCTATCTCTAATTATATATTTGTTATAAATATTTTATTTACCTTATCTTTAGTTACATATTATTTTTAATTATTTATCTGCAGTAATGCATTAATCATAATTATTTTATCTCTAGGGTTCTAATTATTCTCAGTCATGTATTGGTTCTATTTATTTATTTTTAATCGTGTACTGGTCTTATTTATCAAATTATATTTATTTATAGTTCTTGTTTTAATTTTTATTTTATTTTATTTTGTAATAATGTAAATATCATTTTTTTATATAATTAAAAGAAATACATGTAAAGTAAAAGTAAGTATTTTGATAAACTTGGATAAAAAATTACCTATAATCTTTATTATTAGTTGACTAGTTGTATTTGTTTAATGATATGTACATATTATTAATTAAAATAAATATGTAAGCCTTGACAATCATTATATTATGTGATGTTATGAAATAACCATAGGTTTTAAATAGTTGAGACCATATCTGGATAGTTCATAATAGCGTTCTAGATTATGATATTTTATAGGCTAAGCTTAGTATTATATGATACGTGCCCAACATCGCCAATGTTAGATAATCAATATATATATTTTTATTGGCAGATGATCAAAATTCTCTAGAAAAATGTACCAATGTTTTTTATAAGAAATACTCAACTACCTAATTACTTTCCAAAAAAAATTTGATGTTCACAGGAGATCATCAAAAGTGAAACCATATGTCTGATAAAGTGAGAATAATTCTTGTGATTGTAGGTCAAGTCATAGGTCCTTTATGTTTGTATTTTTGTTAAGTTTATTAAAATTTATGTTGAAGGCTTAGAAAAGACCTCACTTTTTTTCATATTTTTCTTTCATATGTATTTATTGTACGGATACAAGCAAATCCTACTGGTAAAAAGTTATTTAGGAAAAATAAATTAAAAGGTACATGGAGAATGTTGACTAGTGGATAGTCTAGCTCTAATATCTTAGAATATATAGAATAAGTAGTTTTATATTCTGATGTAGAACTCTTCTTTTTCTAAACTTATACGTTTTTTAATAATTTACAAGGATGTAAAATGTTGACATATATTTATATTTATGATATTATATTATGATTAGTGTACTTTTTAAAAAATTCTTATAAAGAAAGAAAAAATTTATTCCTAATTTATAATGAAATAAAAATTATTTATATAAAAATTGAGTGTTACAAAATCAATGTAAAAAGTCATATATTACATAAGTTTAAGCTAATATGTATTATTTTTTTTAAACACTATTTAATATCAATTGTATTAAAAACTGATATAATATTATTATATTTTATATAAGTTGAAGAGTAATGTAAAAATTCATAAATTTTTTATATCACTAACATCAATTATAAAATTGATGTTAAAAATTTATTATAACCAATATAATATTCGTTTATTTTATTAGTGTATATTGAATTTAAGTCTCAAAATTTTAATCAACTTATCTTAATCCTTACATTACCACCTTATCGTATCTGTATATTATTTATAAAACATATGCAGGAGAGAATATATAATTTTAAATTGATAGAAATTTCAATTAAATAAAAGATCAAAATTTATACTGTATTTATGAGTTTTTTTATTATTTATTTATTTTAAAACTATCTTTAATAAAAAAATTAAAGTCATACTTATTAGTTTTCTATTAAACATTTTTCAAGTAAAAATGTCATTGTAATAACTAAAAATAAGTTAGGTAATATCATAGAAATTTTTCATTAAATGAAATGGTGTATGATAAGTTTTATTGGAAAAATGGAATGTTATAGGTTTTAGTATTTCTTTGATTAACATCAAATCTTGAAATATAAAAACTTTACTCAGTCAATCTAAAATTTAGCGAATGAAAATATATAGCAAAGCCGTTTTCTTTGAAATGTTAAACTGTTGAAGTGTGTTTCATCTGAAAACAGTGTTAAAAACAAATCTGCAATGGTAGTTGGAATGAGTTAAAGTCAATAATGTTGATAGGAATCTCAGTGGAATAAACTATAGCCATATATAGATAGAGACTGCAACTATCTTAATTTCAGTTCAACAACTTTATCTAAATCCCTTTCAAATAATAACTTTGTCTAAATCCTCTACTTTTTTATGCTTCCCAAATAGTTACTTTTTATTGTTTTTTAGGGTAGATGGTTCAACTGTTAAGCTATATATGGAAAACCAAAAATAACATTATTTTTTTGGCAGGGTTATAAAATGTTTACTCAGTTGGAGTCTATATATATGCTTATTTTTTCCCATGCATTAAGTCAACGCATAAAATAACACGCAACATATTAACTATTGAGTACTGAATTTGCCTTTATTGTTTTGAAGATTTATTCATGTCGGTTATGTTAGTTATGTTAGGTACAAGTACAGATAATTAATTCAACACAATTAATCATTGTTTGCCCTAATAATTATTAGGAAAACTTTTGTATTCATTTTTCATCTTGTGCAAAAATCTTGTTAGATTAGAAACAGTCACATTATTATTAAGAATGAAATTAGTCTCGGTTCAATGGACTTGGAAAAACTTAATCAAGACAAAAAGATTGATTGAAAATTAAAAGTTTATTAATTACAAGTTATTAAGTTGATTTAGATGTTAGTAAAAGCTGAATGATGATTTGGTTTATAAATGTGAAATGATTTTTTTTGTGTTTTAAAACAATTTATTTTGCAGGATAACGTGTTTAGGTGATTACATTTTTTTTATTTTTAATTATCTGTCAACCTTAACAGTTTTTCATTAAATATTTCATTAAAACATAAAATAATAGTGCAATTAAAATAAGTGAAGTGAGGTAATGTTATAGAAAAACTTTCGTCATAAGACAGAATATAATATATTAAATGAGATGAAGCACATATAAATGAAATAAACTTTTACTAAATAAATCAATTTTAGTCAAACTTTATAACATAAAAAAATAATTGCAAAGTAAGTAATTGCCAACCACACTCATAATTATTGTTTTAAAATGATTAATAAATTATAATTATCCATTGACAGTATGATGTATTATTCAACTAACAATTACATTAATATAAAATAATATATACTATTCGGACATATCCTCACAGCCCCTTTAAACATATCACATATTTAGTTCTAGTTTTCTTTTGGAAAACTCTGAACATCTATTAGTATAATGTTAGAAAAACTAAAATAAACTATAAATGCAATTTATATAACAGCATAGTAAACTTTTTGTATATTAAAATACTTCTCATATCTACGTAAACTCAATCCTCCGATATAATTTTTTTTACGAATTATATCATATAAATTTAAAATTTATTCCAACAAGATAATCCTTTGTAAAAATTATTCAACAAAATGGCACCAAATTATAACAACGAAAATCGCACGACATCAATTGATGACGAAGAATATCCTTTTCAATCCATGTTTGAAAAGTATCTAAATGAATCTAGAACTGACGTAAAAGGTTTTTTTTTATACAATTATTTAGATTTTTGAAACATCATATTTTGAAGTTTTATCACCCTAGTTGCACAGTTGTCAAATGAGGGATCACTTTCCAAGAACTTCACGTGTTCTTCACTACTTTAATTTTCCATTGATTATAAGCAACACACTCATCCAAGAAATCTTTTCCTTTTGACTTTAGAAGTGAGAGAATTAACACTGTTGGAAAGTCAGAGTTATTTTTTTTTAAATATAAGAAAAACTTTTAAAAGTATTTAGTGTACAATTTTTCTTTACATGCGTGAAACAAAATAATTTTGTGAGAAAAAAAAAATACAAAATAGGAACTTTCCTTACATTGAAGATTATGAGTGAAGTGTGTAGTCAACAAAGGCAACTTAGTGGGTGGTCAAAGCTTTAATGGTGGATAAGCTCTTAACACGTTTCTCTGTTCCCACGCAAACATGGTCCCATTTTTTAGTCTCTAACCTATCTAAATCATAGAAATGGACAAACCGACAAAACTATGAAAATGGGTTTTCTATTTCATACTAAAATCTGTTCTTAGTATATACTTTTCAGCAGTATCCTTTACATTTTATTATTTATCTGAGGAATAAGATGGGCTCATTCAAAATGACCACGTAAAATAGGAAATAATGCTTCTAGATGAAAGAGATAAGATACCACCACAAGTCACTAGCAGAAGACACTTTCAAATCTGAGTTAAATTAGTCTTCATATCTTCAAAATTCATCTGTATTGAAATTGGAACTTTTTATTTATTTTTCAATGTTTTTTTATATTAAACATTTAAGAATATCATAACATAGCATACATGCGAATATCTCATCAAAACAATTAGATATTAATACGGTTTAGTGATATCAAGATTAAATTTATATATTGATTAGGTATTAAAATAATAAAAAAAAGAAATTTTAATTTTAATACAGATTAATTTTAAAGGTATAGAAATTAAGCTTTAAATAATAGACTAGTAGAACTGTGGTAGGAATTAGTTGTTGTTATTGGTTAAAGACTAATTATTGAGTAATGAAATTCAAAGTGCTTTACTTATGAGAGGTCCCACTTGACTAATGAGTTAACAGAAGCTTTCCTTAAAGTCAACTTTTGCATATGGGAATATCCAAAATGGGAGGAAGAAGTCAGCCATCACTAATTGAACAGTTTATTTTATTTTTTCACCTTTTTTTTGTCTTCACATCTTTTTCTATATTTTTGTAATTTTGAATTAAAATTATTGCTATTTGGAAACTAAATTTCAAACGAGGTCTAAGCATGTTTGGATCAAAGTTGTGAATGCAGTTTTAAGAATTTCAGTTCACACTTCCAAAGTGAGAGGCAAAAACGAAAAGGAAATACTTTTGTAGAATAGCTTTTTGATTTCTCTTATTATCAATTTAGCAGAGAAGTCTAATTTAATAGATTATAATCATTAAAATACAACTAAAGTAAAATTACCAAAAAATAATGGAACACGTGAGTGCCTAGACTATGAATAAGTAGTTAGCTTTTATTCAATTGTGCAGACTAAGTGATAAACTCAATAACTTGAGAAACTGTTTTTTAAGAATAATAGAAGTGAAGCCACCAACACTCTCTCTGTTTATTGTCACTAAATGAGAACACATTACTTTGTTTGACAAAAGAAAAATTGATCTCTTGTTAAGTAAATTGTGTCATTTGCTCACAAATCTGATTCCCTATTACTTCCACACCTTTTACCAAACAATGACATTAAATGGCTCTATGTAGTACAAAAATCTAACATATAGTTTTCTTTGACTTTTAAGTCTTATTTATGGTTAGACTGAACTGAAGCACCAACAACAGGGAAGATAGTGACCACAACATGAATAGAAGCAGTGTAGTGCAGACCTATTTACAAGGGATCAAGTTTGTCTTTCAGAAACCAATTTTTTGGAAGGTATCTTTTAACGTGTTCAAATTTATATATTAAAAAGAGTTTAAAATTTATACATTAATTAATACAGCAGGTACTTTTATACAATCAATTACAAATCATGTAAGGAATCTTCTTAAAATAGTAATTGTAAAAATCAACAATATGACTTGTACCAGCAATGCATGTATCTAATTGGTCGAGTGCAAAAAATTCTTATACAGCGTATTATTTTTTCTTTCAAAATAATTAATATTTTACAATTTTAAAAAGAGTTATTAATATTAAGTATACTTTTGAAAAAAAAAAAATTGGCACATTTATTTATCTTAAAATAATGTTTCAAAGATTATTTTCCAATTTTCTTTAAAAAATCGCAAAAAAACAGAAAAGGAACGTGAAGAAAAGGAAAATTAAAATGAAACCAGCCATTAACTATCACCTCATTTAAAAAAAAAAAAAAAAAACTATTACCACCTCTGTTCATAAAAACAGGGTTGAATGAGCCCATAACATCCATCAACTTTGTCCAAGCAAGGGATATCAAATATTGCAACTTCCAATTCACTTTCACCTAGGAGCTATGGCTAGAAGAATTATTTTGTTAACTAATGTAATACGTTTCGAAAATAAACAAAAGATGAATATCGTTGAAACTCATGCCTTGTGTTTGTTATAGATTAAGAAAAAGCGTTTTTCACATACAATAAATTTAATTGTTTTTTAGGATTTAAAAGCAAAGATGTGTATTTCTAAATATGCTCAAAATAACTATTTCTTATTTTAATAATTTTTATTTTCAATTTTTAATTAGTTTGAAAGCTAAAACAGATGTATCTTAAACTTTCAAAAAGATGCAAGTGTTTTTGCATGAAAATTTGTGTAACAAACCTGCCCATAAAACCCACTTGTTTCCATTTTTCAAGAAAAAAATCGGACTTCTCTAAAAAAGTTTGCTGTTTGCGTATGGTTTAGGAAGAAAACAGATTTTCTTATTATTTTAGGTTTTTTTTAAGAAACTTAAAAAAAGAATTCTTGTAATTGTAACTGAAAAATCACATTTATGTTAAAACAGTGTCATTCAAAAGCATGTTGTTGGAGTAGTGGTTGGAAGCAAGTGTTGTGACAAACAGGGGACCCATGTGTGACACCAAGTGGTGAATCTGTGAGGATAAGCATCGCGGAGATAGTACACAACTTAAACACCCCAATATTTGGAATCCAGGGGCAAACCATGCTCACTTGCATTAGGGAAGTTAGTGAAGCAAACCAGGGGGATTGTCACGATGACTACTAAATAAGGAAACAAGCTACGAAATCCAGAATCTATGAAACTAAAATCTAGCAGTTCTCCCAAACTAACAATAACAAGAACTAGGTCTCTAATGTGGCTTCTGCATGTGATTTTCCCGTTAAAAACAGTAACAGTAGAAATCAGTAACGGTCCAGTGATGGACGAGAGCCCCGGCTCGGGCGGTAATATGGAGCAGGTCTACCCCTATTATAACTCCTTCCTTCATCTCGACCACCCATTCCACTTCCATACCTATCAGCACCGCCTCGTGGACCACCGTATCGGTCATACCCTCTGTCCTTCCCATAACCATTTTGTGGGTAATGATCTGACCCACTGCCATATCGATCACTTGCAAATCGATCTCCACTGCTTGGATACCTGCACAATTTTCATTTAGTAAATATAGTGACAAACAAATGGTGGCAAAAGCACCAAAAGCTTAATTCTGCAACCACCACAAAGCATATGTATACCTGTCACTGCTATAGCGATCACGGCTGCCATATTTGTAGTCACGGTTGTCAAGACGATCCCTATCTCCATAGCGTCCTCCATCATAACGGTCGTCCACATATCGATCACGTTCACCACCAAGGCGATCCCCATGTCCACCAGAAGCTCCAAACCTAGGATGTGAAGAAAATGAACTACCACCACGACCACGACCACCTCCACCTCCTGCCAAAGGACAATCTCGGGCCCAATGTCCTGGACGCCCACATTTGAAGCAGTCATCTTGTCCTATCCTATCTCCAGCACCATAGCTTCCTCTACCACCTGATGAGTAGCTGCCTCTGTAACCTTGGTCTACATCATCACCCCCCATCTTAGGCTGCGCCTTGTTGACAGAGATGATGCGATCACCAATTTCCCGTCCATGCATTTCCTTGATTGCATCCTCCATTCCCCTACGGTCTGCAAATGTGATAAACCCAAATCCACGTGGACGGCCTGTGTCCCTTTCCATCATGATCTACATGAAGCATCGCTTGAGAACCTCATGCTAAGTAATACCAACTCAAACTTAATGCTAACAATATTTAATGGTACTTTATTTGAACACACAATATCAATGCTTGTTTTATGCGATGACCACTGCATAGCCATTATTTGTAAGACTCGCATATAGATATTGACAACAACATACAGAACACGTCTAATAGGAAGGGATAGTCAGCTAAAATTTTATAAACAAGTTACTGTAGTAGAAGAAAGTGCAGGAATATAAAATTACTCCACCATTAAAATTAAATTAATTCGAAAACCAGTGAAGTAGAACCACATCATACAAAATAGATGAAGATAGAAAGGAAAAAACAGACAGATAGAAAAGTAAAAGGCAGGTCAAAGTAGCTGATATGTAGCAAAAACAAGAATAAAAATTGCTCCGTGGCCATCAAATGGTAAATTCTTCACCCACCAAAAGGCAAACAAAGAGGCCCTCTTTCCAAACTGCTTAGCAAAATTGGATGCCCAAAAGAAACTGTTGTAGAAAATGATTGCTTGTTAACAATAAAAAAATAAGTATGAAGCTTTTGTAAGATTTCATTCACAAAGTTGATCTACCAATTTCTAATGAACACTCAAGATTGTCATCCATTAATGTTGCCTGACATTTTTTTTTTTAAATGGTGTTTCAGCCAACAGCCCATCTCTGAAAACAATCACAGACGTTTTACAAGGGTGATCTAAATTCAACAAGGCTTATAAACCATTCACTAAATTACCCCTCCCTCACCATTCAACCTAAAATTGACGAAAACACAAGAAAGTGTCACATTATTACAGCATAATCTATTACTCCAAATTGCTGATAGTCGGTAAAATTATGCTTACACGTAAGAATCCAAAATATTTGAAATGGACATTCAGCTTAAACAAGTGTTGTACACAATAATAACATATAACAAAACATACAAGTAAGAAGGGTGCGTTGCATGTTAATTTTAGTACTTTATCAACTAGATGCAAACATTAAATTAAAAAGAAAAACTTATAACCAGACAACTTACTTCTCCGTTACAATGACAAAGCTTTCATATGGCTAAGCCTTTCAGAGGAATCCCAAGCCCATATTTGACAACAAACATCTCTTACAACAAATACTTCCATATTCTGAGATAGAATTTCACCATGTTCCATACTGGTTCATGACTTCATGATACACCTTTAACAATTTAATCCCTCAAACATATTCTTATCATCTGACTTATTTGAAAAAAAGCACTGTATTATACGATACTATTATTTTCTGACCCAGAAGAACTAACATTACAACAATATGTACCCACAAATGAATGGTATGTCATCAAATCCAACTGTAGCTTTCACTTCAGCAGTCAACAGATTGTCACAACTTCAGTTTTACGATGAGTTTCACATTCGATATCTCTTCAAAAGAAAAATACTCAGCCAGCAAATATTTTTCCATAATTCTGAAAGACAAAATGCAGGACACAGGCATTCACAGCATTCCTTTTGAAGATCATGCTTTCACTTTTTTTGAAAGAATTCATCTAACTCCTGTGATTTATTCGCCTCACCAGATGCAAGAAATCAATCTTATGCAGCAACAATAATACTCAGCAACATGGAGATGAATACATAAATTGACTATACTGCGATTAAATGCCTATCACTCTAGGTAATTCTGCTGCCCCTTAACTGACAATATCCAAGACACCAGCATTTCAGCAGAAAACCATTCTTATGCAGATGAGGATTCTTTATCTAAGAGTATACTGACAAAAGCAGAACCATTCAAACCAAAGAAATCATCTCCAACCAATTAACTCTATCCAGGTAAGGAAATAATGACTAAATTGAAGATATTCATTCATTTGACCTTCGATACTGTTAGCAATTATAGGTAGATCAACTTGTGAGATACAGTATCTCAAAAAAGGAGGAACCCAATCTCTGAGCAGCAACTGTGTATAACGTCAATGCTTTGGATTGAAAATTTTGAGCTCTGCAGCACCAAAGTACTCACAAGACCCGTAGTGATGCAGAACTTGTTGGTGATGTAGAGTCAAACTCACACGTTTTGGATATTTATAAGTATATATATTTTGTTAGAAGGGCGATGACATCAGCCAAACACAAAACAATGTCCAATCACCAGAGCTTTACATTGCTATGAGAAACTAATGAAAACTGCCAAAGGTGCAGCAACACTGGACCGCTCAACTGAAGCAAGCACATATGAATTCTTGAACTCACTTTAACTGGTCTACTGAGCTCCACATAATCACAGCTCTTTGAAACGGTTCTATCTATACTTCGAATGGAACAATATATTAGTTAGTGGGGTGATTTCATTTCCATTAAAAACAGAGTACATTATTCTCTTCCCCAGGAACTGCATGTATGTGAATCTTTCCCCTAGAAATGCCACCTTGACCTTACCAAATGCATTGTCAGTTCATAAGATGGCACATCTGTTGCCCATGCCTCTACAGCTAAAGAAACGGGTATAAGCAGTGTTCATAACATATCAATATATCAAGGGGCAAAAATTTGAAAACGCATAATGTGAGATAGCAGTCTTTAATGCCCATTTCTAGTTTCCTATAATTATCTTGGACAACAATTGATCAACAGCCCCAGAAGCAAAAGAAGGTTCCCAACATAAGTTTGTTGTATATCCTACTGGTAACAATTGCCATCACAAGATAGATTTGCAACTAGAAAAGGAAGGAAGCCACTGTACAGATGCACGTGGTTTTTTGTGTGAACTTTAAATTTGGACAGAAAAAAATTCTTCTCCCAAAAGAATTAAATGTAACTGAACCAAACAAGTGTGACAAACTTCCCAGTTCATGAATCATGCAACAAGGCATATAGATCTGTGAGCCGCACAAAAACAAGTATGGAAACAAAAAAATAGTATATTCCAACGTGCATGTTATGGTATTAACTTTGTCGAATAGTCACTTGCCAGCCCAATTATATAGCAAAACACCCATTCCAAATTACAATGATTTTACTAACAAATCATAAGCACAGCAAAGACAAGAAATCTCTCTGCCGAATAGCAGACAGCTTAGACTGTTATTTGATCAACAACCTTCCTTGAACCAAATTCCACTTTCCAAACCACACTAATCTCCGGATTCTTCAAGCTCTATTGTTACCACAAACTATCATTTTAACACAAAATTGAAAATGAGCTTCAGCCATGAAGAAATCATTCCAGTAAAACATCTTTTAAAAATCCATCCACGGCATCTCAAAGATCACAAGATTCAAACCCAGCATTCCAAAGACAAAAAAAGGAAAAAGAAAATTAGTACAGAATCCTATCATAAAACTTCAACCCTAAAGCACAATAAAAAAAAAAAAAAAAAAGATTCCTACGCAATAACTCAGCCAAACCCAGACCTTACAATCACCCCTATCCTTAACTAGAGACCACAACGGCACTGAACAGGTTCACTTCAATAATCATAAATAATAGTCTCATGAAAAATCATCATTACTGCTGGTTTATAACAATATGCACCTTCAATTAAAACGTCAATTTTTTTATTAAAAAAAAAAAAACTCCTTTCCACTCTTAATTTCTGAAACTGCATGCCTAACATCATTTAAACGAGAAGAAACAAGATCCCCTGTTCATAGCAACGAAATAGCTTAATTTAAAATACGGAACATTTATCTGGGAAATCGAAAGCGAAGGGGTATACCTGACATTCGAGAATTTTGCCGTAACGAGCAAAGGCATGCTCGAGTTGACGCTCCGTGACGTCCCAAGATAAACCACCCACAAATATTCGATTATCTTCCTTCGCAGCCATCACTCACTCCAAATCTCGCTAAATCCTGAACCGTACAAAATCAAATGCTGACAGTTTAAAAATCAATTGAGAAAAAAAAAAAAAAAAAAAAGTAGGTCAACAAAATCTTCTTCAAGTAGAACTTTGAGATACTTACAGAAGAGTAACTGACGAATTGAAGAGAAAAAAAACGGAGAGAGTTTCAGTGTGTTGAAGGAAACCCTCGAAGTTGAACTCCACGATAACGCTCTCACGTACGAGGGCATAAAACTCTTTTATTTTGAGTGTTAAGGCCGTGTTTGTTTAAAGGTGTATCTCACCTCTGGAGAAATGATGTTTCAAATATTTGTGAAAACATATTTTAGAATTCAAATGATAAAATACAAATTTATAAAAATATGTATTCATAATTTGATATTTTCGGAATGTCTTTTAAAATCCATATAATAAGACGAAAAAAGAGAAGATTTCGAATATAGATTATTCAAAATTTGATAAAAGATGAATATTCGTTCGGTCGACACGAATGACAAACTTCGCAAATTGCCATTTATTTACTAATTTTATTTATTATTAATTATGGCGTATATATTGTGAATTTTCTTATATCGTATGATGAGATAAAAAGTTTTTTATGATACAAGTCGATATTAATTCGTGCGTATAATAACTGCTTTTATAAATAATTATTACAATATATATATGGTACATTATTCGAAATATTTTAATTCCATAAAAATTTTAGATTGATTACAAAACCATACTAAACGATGGTAATATAATATGACATTAAGTTATACTATATGATTTATTATTTTAATTGTGGTTTTTCATTAACAATTTTATTATGGTTTTTAAACACTCAGGTATTTGAATATCCACTACCTTAGATATATTGAATATAGGTGAATAAGTACTATCCACACATCTTTGGAAGAAGTAAAATTTTTCTTTTTTTTTTTTTCAGATTGGGACAGAAATAAGGAGGGAATAAAAAAAGGAATAATATGAATGGAGAAGAAATAAGAGGAATTATTTCTACTGGTTTAACAAATGTAAAATACAGTAAAAAGAAATGAATGTGATATATGTTAGTTTCATGTTTAAAAAATGTAATATTTAATTTAATTGTTAATGTAAAATTATTCATATCTATTTACAAATTATGTTACAAAAAACAATAAAGAAGGGGATAAATATTTTTCCTTCAGTTTATTTGAAATTTTGGGGAAAAAACTAACCTTAACCCGCATCTTTCTCTTCCAACCACCTTATTCGCATGTCAATATTTGGTTGAGAAAATTAGGGTGACTACTTTCAGGATTTTGTCTATTTTTTCTATGCCTACACTACATTCTTAAATCGATTAAAAACATGTCACGAATATTTTTTTATATTATATGAACCCCTTAAATATTAAGAAAAAATATATCGTATATGTAATACCTTTAATTTAATTGTATAGTAATTTTTTTTATTTTTTTTTATTTTTATGGATATAGAAAATTTCTAAAGAGCGTGTCAACATTTTGATTCATACTATTATATATACTTATATAATTTTTATATTTAATTTATTATAAAAATATATAATTTTTCGAAGCATCATGAAAAAAATTATAAGATTGACAACATTGTTTCTAATATATATATATATATAATATTAAAATTATATGTAATATATATTAATTTTGAAATATGTATTTTAATCTTATAAATGTTTTAGAGATTTATAGTTGATGATAGTGAGTATTTCAGAACATATATGTTAAAAAACATAAATCCGAATGATATAGAGTTTCGAGTTGACTAGTATAGTCTGAAACTCAGATTATTTATGATCTCTAAAAAAATAGATTTTGAATTTTCTAAATTTGATAAATATTTTATATTATATTATTTAAGTTGTTTAATCATAAAACATTATGTTTAATATTTTTTTAAAGGAGTGAACTTAGTATTCTCTTGAATCTTTTAATTCTTTTTAATCGTAATCAATATTTTAACTACTTGTTAATTTTTAATTAATACATTTTCTAAGCCTCTAGATTATGAGGAAACATATGAAAGATAAATGCTTATAAACACTATTTTTAAGCTGAGAAAAATATATATAATTACATAAATTTTTAAATTAATTACTAAATGAAATAAGATTATTTTAGTCAATTGAAATAGAAATGACGACAAATATGTATATATTTATTTCAGTTCCAAACTTTAAATTAAAAATTTAAATATTATTCATATTCATGATCCTTTAATATAGGTATTATTTGTCAACAGTAAAATGAATTCGAACATTACTGACAAGCATGAGTTTATATTTTTATGTCAAAGTTACATTTTATGACACTAGAAAAATTATTCTTGTACTTCAAGATGTGTTATCGCACCTTCAAACCTTCAAAACTAATAAATCTCATTCTTACTTATGAATAAATTGTTTTTTCACTCGAGCCAGATGAGTTTTTTTTCCTCTTACAGTGGAAACCCAATACCAGTAATAAATAAATGAACATTAATTCTACAAATTTTGTGATAGTCGACTTGTTATCAATATATTATGTAGGATATATAGGTAAGGAGTTTTATTATGGTTCAATATGTTTTTCTCTTTGATTAATATAAAGAAATCGATAATCTCAAAGAAATAAAAAAATTATTATTTAGTATATATAGGTAACGAATATCGAAAAATCGATAATCTCACTTAGTTCAAAAATTAATAAAAAAACCTGATATTAGAACTAGACGGAAAACTTATCAAAAGTTAATAAAGAAAGGTCCTATTAAAACGTGATATCAAAAGTTGACTAAAATTATACTTACTCTCATTTTACATTATTATAATTATCTCTATTATCAGAGATGCACTTAAAATGTTTTCTTAGTATCCGATAAATATTAACTAGTTTACTTAACAAGTGAGTGAAAACAATCTTAAAATAGTAATTTAATTATTTTTGTCCTATTTCGACAAATATTTAATCTTTAATAAAAAAATGTCCAACTAAAATGTTTAAAGTTTTCAATCAATATTACACATAAATAGTACTAAATGTTTAAAGTAAACTTTTAACAAGAAGCATGAAACTGAAGTTATATTAGTTGAGATAAAAATGAGTTAATTCAATCTATTTTTTTAACTAAAATAATTATAAATGAGTTTGGTTCAAAAGATGGGTTAAAAATATTTATTTAAATATATTTTATTTTTTAACTTATTTTATATATTTATTATATTATGATTAAAATAGAATTACTCAAGTAATTTATTTAATAATATTGTAATTTTAATAAAAACTAAAGTATAAAACTACATAATTAATTATACTAAGAATTATAAAAGATCCATGTTTTTGGATTCCGAGTAATTCCACTCCTAATCCAAATTGTTTGAGTTACGAGTTAAATAAAGTCAAGTTTAATTTAACCTATTTAAAAAAAATGCATATATTTTGTCAAATCCAAACCTGTAGTGAATTAAGTTGGTTCTGGGATTTCAACCCATTTTTAACCCTACTTTTGACCAACTAACTAATTAATTTGGTTCCTCCTATTTGCATATTTTAGTATTTTTGTCTCTAGCTACAGAAATTTACCACGATAAATTGAGAGTACATTGGAGAAGTGAAGTAAAATCATGATACATTATATTACATTTAACATATATCGATTTTTTTTTCCAATACATACACTTTGGTATTAATGTCACACCCCAACTGAGCAACAAGCTCTTAGGATATGAATAAATTATTTACACCACGTACATGACTGTACATGTTACATACAACATACATGTAGGAACCACAGAAGTGAAATATGTTAGAATTGGGAAAAAAGAATTGAATCATTCAGGCAAAATAGGAAGCCTGGTGACACTGGTGCCATTGCCGCTGCCACCAGTAGACGCTGAGGTAGGACTTGTTTTCTTGCGGGCAACAGAAGTAGTAGATTTGGAGGTTTTTTTTGTATTTAGCCTCAAGGGAAGAATCTGCAACCTGGGGTTCTGTTCTGTACCTGACTTTTCAGCAGCCAACTGGTAACTTTGCACAAGTTCAAGCTGCAGGGCAATAATTTCAGAACGTCTAGGAAGAAGTTCCACAGCCTCTCCACCAGGAATCACAATGTACTCTATTGCAAGCCGGACCTCCTGCCAGAAAAAAGAAAAAGAATTTTAAAAAAATGACATGAAAGAGGTTCATATATATATATATATATAATACTGCAGGCTTTCTCTTGTGTGAATGAATGTAATGTATTAGGGAAATGGCCTTCTAAGCATGAAGCCAGGCACTAATAGAGAAACAAGTAACAGAAATGAGTAAGCACATATGGTCCCAAGGAAGGGATCTGTTCCCATTTGAATAAACTAATTCAATTGCTAAGTGCATCATCCTCCAGAAACCAGGATCAGAAAGCAATTGCAAGACTATAGTAGACAGCACAGGTTTTAATTCGAAAACAGAAAATGGAGCATCAAGTGGAGCTATCAGATACTAATTAAATAATTGTAAAGGTTGTGTACCTCCAAGGCATCAATCTCTTCCAGAGTTGGTTTTCGTTTCGGCTCGTCATCCTCAATTTCAATATCCAAGCAGTCATTTAATGGCTTATTTGTTGTACGGCCAATGGATTCTAGCCCAAGGATCATTCGTACTGCCTTGACCATTTGTGCCATGGTATTGGACTGAAAGAAACAAAAGTTCGTTACAAGACATAAGGAGATTTACATTGAAGGAATAGCTAAAGAAGCAGCAAGAGGCCACCTTGATAACAAATACTGGTACGTGATGGAACTTCGCTACGCCACGGATCCATGGGTTCTGTCGTATCTCGGAACCGGTAGCTAGAATTGCATCAGCAGTTCCAATGTCATCAGTCACATCTATTACATCTTCAAGCCCCATTACCTTTGATACTTGTAATAGATCAGCTTCCAGAATCTAAATTCATTCAACGAGAAAGACATTGTTCGTTCAAATTGTGATAAAGTTCATAATCACTCAAGACCTTAACAAGTGCATGCAACCCCAGACTTACCTTATGAGTATAAACTTGCATCGGTGAACTCCTCTTCATCACAGGTCCACGAGTACTCCATTTTGTGGACCAAGTACGTGCATGGTCTTTATCATCCTTACCAGATTCACTGTCAGAACTTGTGATATTACTGTTAGTTAAATCAGATGTTTCTATAAGATTTTCTTCAGGCACTGGAGCATAGTTTTCCAAATCCTTGGCATAATCATCCCATTGACGGACCTCAAACAATGGAGGTTTTCCTGCAATAGAACAGATTTTCTAATTACACTTCAATTTAATCAACTGTGCAAATATTGCATCAATTAGATATGATTGAGATACTTCATTACAGAAGGTGAGGAATACCTGCCAAAATGGCATCCACAGTTGCATCTAATCTATGATGAACACGGCATTCTGTTTTAGATATCATCTCAACAGCACATGAAAAAGTAGGTGGTCCTTTCCTTTCAAGAATTGTCTTCTGCACTTTCCTTTTCCTGGCTTCCTCATCCCCAAGGGTTACGCTCTATTCAAATAAATCTTCAATAAATATTATAAATGTGGGAAAGCACTACACATATTCCATTTGCATATGGCTCTGAAATTTTAAGATCAATTAACTCTTTGAAAGAAGAAGGCCAGAAAGCAGGAATCTAATTAATTAATCATTATTCATATAAATCACAAAAGTGAAAACAAAATGAAAAGTGCAACTTTGCACCTCTATGCCGCCAACAAGAATCTGTAAATAAGGATTTTTTATTATGTTTTCGATGGTCATTCCATGCGCGGTTCCAACCAATTGAACTCCTCTCTGAGCAATGGTACTGGCCGCCAATGCTTCAAGCTCTGTTCCAATTTCATCAATTATAATGGTTTCAGGCATGTGATTTTCAACTGCTTCAATCATAACCTGCATAAAATACATATAAACGGTGTCACACAAGATCATACATGATTAGATCTCTTCCAAATAAGAAGCAATAAAGTAAGACAAAAACGAATAAGATTTATACTAACATTATGCTGCATATTCACGTTAGGAACTTGCATCCGTCTGGCTCTGCCTATTCCTGCATGAGGAACATCTCCATCCCCTCCAATTTCGTTCGATGTATCAACTATTACAACACGCTTCCTGAACTCATCTGCCAGCATCCTAGCAATCTCTCTGCAATAACTTTCTAATTTTAGATCCTTAACTTGTTAAGGAAAACTAGTTACTTGTCAGTAAGATGCTATTTTTTGTCAATCACTTTAAATATATTACTCAACCAAATTGAATGATGTACCGTACAAACAAAGATTGACCAAATGGCAATGTCTGATTAAATTCCGACTTTAGTAGCCTAATTAATAATCATAAACTCATTAAGAGCAGCTACTGTGTGAAGATACATGAAAATTTTACCTAATTAAAGTTGTTTTACCGACTCCAGGAGGTCCAATGACCAAGATAGAACCTCCATCTTCAACCAAATCACGTATGATTCCAGCACTACCACTCACTGCTCGACCCACTCGGCAAGTAAGCCCAATGATTTGCATTTTCCGATTCCGAATCGCACTTATCCGATGCAACGACCTATCAATACCCGACCGGTTGTCATCGGAAAATTCACCAACCTAAACAACCCATCGCAATTACACATCAGTCATCATCACAAGTAAGCCAAGTAACTAACACCACAAAAACAACAACAAATTGTTATTTCTTGGAAACGTTACCTTGGAAATGGCGTGGCGCAAATCTTCGTGCTCGATGGGCTGTTCGGAGATGACCCAGTCGCCGGAGGGGAACCTGGCGAGAGGTTTTCTCCCCAAGTCCATGACGACCTCTATGAGGCCTCCAATTTCGCGGTGGCGATAGAGCTCCCTGCGCATCTTCAGAGGGAGAAGTTCGAGGAAGAGGCTGAGGTCCTCCGGACGCGAGGTGGACGGCGAGGAGCCGTAGAAGCGGTCGGAGGAGGGGCGACGAATCTCCGGCGAGGCCGTACATCGGAGACGGGTTGGTCGGCGGTTGAGGGAGGATATGAAGTGGGAGTTTCTGAGGTAGGCGAGGGCTGAGGGTGGCACGTGAGGGTGGTAGTGGAGATCTATGAGGAGCACGTGCGAATTGAGCGCCCTCATTTTTTTCTCCTTATTGTTGTTATTATTATTGTTATGTGTTGTGTTGAATGTGCAATGGTGGTTATGTTATTATGGAGGGAAGGGTGAAGAAGAAGAGGAAATAGAAGATTCTATGGTATCTTCTTTTGTTGTGTGAGATTTTATTTTACGAAGTGTTGTGTTGAGAGACGTTAACGGTTTTTGGTCAGAGGCTGCTCACCACACGTTGCACAATACGTATATGCATTGTTTCCCTTCACGCACCTTCAACCAAACCAACCACGGACTTTTCTTTTTCTTATTTTTTCTCAATAATCACCAAGTAAAATATTAAGTATTCGTAATTTTTTCAGTAATCATTTGTAAAAGGGTTTACCAATGATTGACTCTTATATTTAGATTGTTATTTATGATGAGGATGTTTTCACTTTTTGTTTTATTTTATTATTGAATTTACTGCTATACGTATAGATTATAACCTATAAAAATCATTAAGTTGGTGGTGTATGGGTGCTCATGATTACGACCATTACGTAGGTAGGGTTGCTTTGGATTTAATATTCCTTACGCCAAGGAATGGGATTCCCTCTCCACAAATCATCTACACCAAATCTCCATCCTTGAGTTTTATCTTTTATTTATTGAAAAGTTGATACAATATTAATATAAATAATATTTTAAGCTTATAACAATATATATATATAAATATAAATACGTATAAATTATTGGATACAATATCCTGCAGTCAGGAAACCTATACCCTTTCTTAATAGGAATCTGAATCTCAACCAATATCATTTCCTCTATAGCAATTATATTTATCATTTGCGGAAATTATATTAAATCACGTTTATATTCTCTCTAATTTTAAAATTAACATTCAACATTCTTTTAAAAAAAATCATCAAAAAAATAAAATTTAAAAATATCAATAGCAATATTTTAAACTTGTTCTAGTAAAAGAATTTATAGAATAACGAATCATAGTTCACTAGTTTAACTATGATTGAATTAATAATTGTAAACTATTTATTTAATATCATATATTATTTGATAAATCAAAAGTATTATACAAAAAAATAAGTCATCTAAATTCTAATTATCTTGTTCTACAAAATAACAAGATAATCAAACAATAATAATACATGCCCAAGTCCCATAATTTTTTTTTTAAATGTATAAAACAAAATAATTTTATCCCTTTAATTTTTACCTAAATTTAGTTAATCTTTTACTTCATCAATATCATTGATTACCTAACCAATTATCGATTCAACAAGTCAACTTGAGCAATTCGTTTTTCTTTCTTCATTTATTTATAAATTGAAAAATGTCGATCTTAAATACATATTTATGTACAGTTTCACATGGAGAAACACACCTTTACAAAGCTTCATTCTGTCACAAACAAGAAAATATTTCTTCTGGTCCAAGAATGGTTGGGTGGCATGACCAACTGGAACAATAAAGTCACTTTTAATGAACATGAATATTTTTGTATGAACATTTTTTTAAACGTAGGAGGCTGGAGATCACGGTAGGTGGTCTGAAACTTCATGAACATTGAACAGCAAGAATTTTAATGTTGGGGTGAGGCAGTTTACTGGAATTTTAAACTTGTTATAGTTGAAATTATCAGGTCAAGTATGACTTGCAGAATGGTACATGAGAGAACGATGCTAAACTAAAGATTAGCCTTGTGAGAGACAAAAATAACATACGATATCAAGTTACAGCACTTTTCATTTTTATGTGAATATCCCTTTGAAAGCAAAGATTATTGTATTGTACATATCAAGTGCACTCAAATTGAGATCTACCAGTTTCACTTTGACCAATTGCTCCAGTGACGGAAAAGCTTTTTCATCCCCACTACACAATCAAGGACAAAAAGATCACCCCAGGAGCATTAATTCAACAGTGCCAGCATCATACGCAAACAAGCAAGCTTCCCAACCCCAAACCTAGTCTTGCTCCCCCGCCCCCCCCCAAAAAAAAAAAAAAAAAAACTAGTCCTTTATACTATTCCTCAAATCTGCACATGGATTTTAATACAATGAGAGAATAAGTGAAAGCACGTGCTCATCTAAAAATAACAATACACTCAAGTTGACTTTATATGTTGAATTTGGCTCTGGTTCTACAGTGGTAACTTTATTTTGAACTTTATAAGGGTCAGAAGAATGAAATCTACCACCCAGGGAGGATTAGACACGAAGCTGAGCTCTTCCGGCAACCAATCCCAATCATTATAACAAACATGTTTTCAATCGTGTCTAGTAAAATGCACAAAGAATAATCACTAACCAATAGCACAGCCCTTCATGATTCCACCGGAGAAAGGTATGATTGAATTCCAAAAACAATAAAAAGAATTCCACCGGAGAGTGCAACCTGCAAGATATCGAGTACAGCATTAAGATGACATACACGCACTGAACTGACCACTATATACCACAATTGGACACTACATCCCAAAAAGTGTTCTAACATACTGTAGTATTTTTGTTCACATGTTGCACTTGCATCCACTCCATTATTCCATCACCTTTATTTTGAATTATTTAAACTTGATCTATGAGGACGTTTTAAGATACGATATATTGAATTTAAAATAACTTCACAAAAAAAAATAAAAATAAAAAAATAAAAACATATGGACAACGAGCAGTCAAAATAAAAAGGATTAGAAATTGTTACAATTTTTTCAGATATCCGAGAAGCTAAGCTCTTCCCTCCAACAACAGCAGCAGTGGTGCACAACGCTTGTCCCCTGTGAAAAAGCAATTAACAAATATACTCCTCTCATCCAAAGTTGCAGGACCTTAAGATTGTGACATATGCTACATTACATGTTTATGCCTCCTAACAAACACTGCATTTGCGAGCTAAGTAAACATGTAGGCAGAATTACAGCAACAAATCACTGAAATAACATGTGCCATCATGGACGACCCAAGGAAAAGTAGTCAAAGATTTGAGGAAATAGGCTAACTCTCAAATAAAGACAGAAAAAATAAAAGCCAAAACTTACAGAATCCCCCCGAGAACCACACCAAATGGATTCTCATCTGCAGCCAAACCTATGGTAGCCAGCTGAAAAAGAAAAAAGGTTATACTTAATGAAGTGATGAAGTAGCCTCCATTCTCCAATAAAGGAGCTTATTGAGTATGCTCACCTGGCTCTTGTCACCCCATTCACCAAAAAAGGTGATAGAGAATGCCTGCAGAATAGACATGATAAAGGGGATCAAATTTAACCTAGTTCAGTGTTCAACTGCACAATGTATAAAGATACTGTGTTTAATAGTTTATTACCCATTTCAGTTTTCAACTACATACTGTATAGAGGTACCACCATCAATAGTTTATTACCTGTATAAAGATAGGAGAGAAAAACTGAGATAAAAATGACCGCTGCTGCTTTTTTGCGGAATCATCAGCCTGGGAAATGAGACATGGTATATACAATATTAGAACTACAAATATATAGCATTTGAGAATTCTGTTTTATTTTAATATCATGATCAACTAGAGACTGGAAATAAACTGCATAAATTCTCATCGAGTCCTTAAATCAGGAGTCATCCAATTTCAAATTTTGCTTTTGAAGATTTGCCTACAAGATGTTATGTGCCTTGCCTCATCTGATATTGAACATTTATAAAGAATCTTAGTTAAAATCGAGTTATTAAGAGCCTCTTCTTGGATTATGCAGTAATAGTTGCAAATTCAAACTTCGAAGTATCTATTAACCACTTGATAATCATAAGAGTTATAAAGTAAACAAAATATTTAATTCTATTAAATAAATATACAGCGGGTGTCTAGGGTAGCTTACTCGGGTTTATGAATGTAGTTTGTAACCTCCTATGATCTCTTTTTTAGCTTATTTTCGTGAAGGTGTAAACATAAGTTCTTTTAAGCTTGTATCAGTAAGCTTCACAGTCAAACTTATGAATATGCTCTTTATTAAACAATATCTTATTGCATAAATGTTTAACCGTGTTGTTTACCCAAATGGGCCCGTTTTATGTGATATGATCATGCATGCCTTAAAATCAAAAGAGTATGAGATGAGGACTGACAAAAAATAAGGCAATGCAAATTTTATAAAACAGATATTATCTTACCTTGTTGCTATTTTTTGTAGCTCCATTTTTAGCCTTCCAATCTTTATCCTAATAACAACAGTACAAGGGTGCTATCAAGAAGACAATAAAAAATCAACCTAAAATAAGAAATCAAAAATAGAGGTAAAAATATTAACCAATTCAGCTTCAACTTCAGCCAATTCTTCAGCATCCCTGTCCATCAAATGAAATCATTAAGCACAAGTCCAAGATTCTAGCTTATTGTCAATAGAAAAGGGTGAGCAAGATCATGTGATGGATAAATAATAATCACCCTTCTTCAAATATTGCGTCTTTCAAGGACCAAAGCCCAAACGCCAAGAATAACAATGTAGTAATGTGATGAGTCCAAGTACGGGAAATCTGCAGAATTATACGAAGATCACTAAAGGCAGAAATCATGGAAAAAGAGTAATGTAGCCAAACATGAGTTAGATTAGATAACACCCCGCTAACGCATATGTGCGAAATATCTATTCTCAATACATACAACCTATTAATCAATGGACTGATACCATGGCACCTCTTAAGAAATCTATAAGAATAAAAAAATAGTGATGAGAATTATAAAGCCAGACCAGACACAAAGAATACTCACCAGATTAGGAGCAGCCCAGCCAACAAGAGCAGACAGAATGGTCATCACCTAGAATTTTCAAATTAACAAGGAATCATGAAACTCAAAAAGGAGGACGAACAAACTACCTATATCATAAAACAGACAAATTATCTAACCTTCAAAAAAGAATATACAGTGCAGTAAAAAATAAAGGAGGAAAGAAACTTACAATCAAAGATGCTAAGCAACCTGATAAGACTAGACGTCGTGGGTGCCGCATAGCCAGTATCTTGAATAAGCATCATAATATGAAACAGTCAGAGTCCTAATTTCTACTCGGAAGACTACAAAAACGAATATAAAGGCCCTTTCTATGCAACGACATAACAAATAAATAACACTAATCATTTCTTCAAACTCACTACACAAAACATGCCTCCCACGTGAGTTTGCTAGTAACAAAGCAGTGAAGAATGTTTTGCTTCAAATTCACAACCAAATAAATTAAGCTCAAATACTTGTGCAGTACCTTAGCCAAATTTCAACCAATACACACACACAACAGAACTATTCTAAAAAATGATAATAGCAACAAACAAAAATATTATAAGTCAGCCGGTTTCAGTCCAGAACACCATTCCAATAGCCAAGACACGCTGGCACACATAAACCAACCAATTAATCCGGTGCAGCCGATACCACGATCTACAATCGAAATGGAAAAATGCAGAACATGTATAGAAAAACAGTCGGAAAAAAGTAGAAACAAACCGCAGCAGCGAAAAACGTTTTGTCGCCGATCTCTGAGAGAATAGTCATGGCCAGGGACTTCGTGAAACCCTAACGAAAAATAACAAACAATAAGATTGATGTTAATGAAATCAAAATCAAGAGAGGAATATTGTATGAGAATAGAAGGAAAAACACCTGAACGATTGAGCTCATGTTGGCTGAGCGAAGAAGAAAGACTTCGAGAGAGAAATTGAAGAGTGTGTTTGGTTGTGTTGGTGGAAGTGAAAGTCGTCAGAAGCAGAAGGTAGAAGAAAGGAGACAAAAGCTCAGAGTGACATGTGCGCGTGAGTGCGTTTCTTTAAAAAAATTATATTTTGTGCAAAGCATGGGATTCAATTCTCTTCTCAGAATATCGATGAAAATAATAACCATCGCAACACAAAGATGCTTATCTTTTTACATTTTTTTTTTTTGCAGATTGCATCTAATGTAAGTTTCGATTGTGTTCAAAAGATGCCTTTTACTTCAAAATTATATAAAACGGGTAATTTTTAAACGAAATATATAAATTGGTTTTAGGGTTACAAAATTCTGAAAATGCATCAGTATAATTCGTATAATTATAAAAAAAATGAAAAGGAATAGTTTAAGTAAAGTGATTTTGTGGTGAGCAATAAATAGGTATAATAAAAATAAATAAATGCACTGCCTAAACTTTTTCATTGGCCTGTGCTTTCAACAGCCATTCTAACCACTTAGATGATTTGGTCTTTTTCTTTTGTGATTTGTTTTTCAGAACAAATAAATCATATGGAAGTGAACAATATATGAACAGAACTTAATTATTGAAAATTAATATAAGAAGATAAAAGTAATTTATCCATGAGGTTTAATACTTTATTAATAAATCCAATGGTTGAAAGAGTTAGAAATTGAAAATTAAATTATAGTAGCTTAATACACACGTACTCTAATTTTCAATGCACCCATATCAAATTTTAATAACAAACTCTGTTATTTGTGTTCTTAACCTGCCCGTTTAAAACAGGAGTTAGTATCTATAAATAAAAACTTATCTTTTAAATAGGATTAATCAAACAATTTAAAAATTGCATATAATATAGTTTAGGAAAGTTATAAATACAGTATTTAGAGATATTGTTTAGGACCATTTTGTAATGAATATTATAAGAATTACATTTAAGGTATTTTCTAATTCGTTAACCATGTAAGACAATCAATGTACCAAACAAGCTTATTTAAAAAAATAGCAGAAAAGGTATTTGTCTTGCTTTCCATGTTTACCTTTTGAAGATTATTTTAATGCTAAAAAAAATAATAAAGTGTCTGTTTACGGTTGGAAATGGTACTAAAAAAGTATGGGATAATATTCAAGCTCAAAAGCACCTTTGATTGGTTCCTCGTGAGTGGAGGGTTGAGGATCACAAAAAAAGTTTAGGGTACCAAGCTCAATAAAACCATTTTTGGAAGCTTCTCGTTTTAGTTTTCTTCAAAGTAAAGTATAAGAAGTACACCATTTTATATTGCTTTGATACAATTCAACATACCACTTTATCTTTTAGTTACACTGATAAAATAGTTTTCTCTTAAAAGACAATGACAATAAGAAAGGGACATGAGATGATGTAATTGGGCCAAAAACTAGAAGCAAGAACTACCATACATTCACATAGGACAATTTGTTACCTTTCAATGGAAAGAGATGTGTGGCTTTTGGAAAATTTTAACCTCAATTTGTTGGTTTCTTCCGTGAAAGTCAGAGATTGATGAGTGGCCAATTAGGTGAAGGTGGAAAGATTAAACAAATAATGGGAAGGAAATCGTGTTTGTGTTCAAAATAAAAGTGATTAAAATGTTGATACAACTTGTGGTTTTGCACTTCACGTTTGTACTTGCATATCTCCGGCTAGAACGAAAGAGAATCTAGGTTTTTTTCCAGTGACAAAGTTTAGTACCATCTGAGATGTTAAATAGTTTTTAATGGATTACGTGTAAGCCCTAGAAACAGGGCCTTGACATTTAAAAGATGGGTTTTGCATTTGGTACGCCCATAAAATTCAACTGCACCTCATATTTTTCTCTCAATTCTTCTTTTACCCTCGTCACTGCATCCCATTCACCCCTTGAGAATTTTATTTTTTTTGTAAGTAGGAAAAGGCTCATTGTCCTTGAACAGGTAATATTGGAGGTATATTTTTGTTTTTTATACTTCTGTTTTCAGTTTGGTTTTTCGAATCCGAATATATGTTCCAAAATGTAATATATATATATATATATATATATATATATATATATATATATATATATATTAATTTTAAAAAATATTATTATTATTATTATCACTAGGATATGATAATGACTAGACGTAAAAAATAAGTTAAACAGTTATCTAGAACAATATGTAAAAGGTGCATAAACTAAATTTTTGTTAATGTTGTTGATGACAATGTGTTATCATCAATAATACTTAGAAGGTATATAAAATAAATTTTTGTTAATGTCATTGATGATTATGTGTTATCATTTGTTAGAAGAGAGTAAAAGAAAATTGAAGTAGGATTTTTGTGGAACCTACCAATACTTGTTGTTCTAAAATTAAGCTGATAATGTGGTATCTAGATAGAGGATAATTGAAGTTAGTTTATCATATACAAGTTTAATAAATTTTCCCTTCATCCATAAATCCTTAAATTAAATATATTATGGTTAACATATAGTTGTTGTTACTATTTAATTTTAATTATAAAACTATTAATAAATATCTCATATCATATTTTATTAAAAGATGATACTGTGATAGCAACGATTTTTATATCTTTATTGACAATATTATCATGTGCTTACATTATTTTATAATAATTTTATACTTATATCACATTGAACTTCACATCATCATAATTATTATTATCGGTCGAATTACTTATGTTATAATGTGATAATGTTGTGGTAGAGTTGAAAAAATATTGAGATGAACATATAAGAGACGTTCACTAATAAAATGTTGACCCAAAATTCAAACAGCCCAATTGCACCCACATAAATTTAAAAATGATCATTGTACCCTTAACTTCCAAGTTACCTGTTATAGAAATCTTTCGAAACAAGTCATAACATAATTTTTGGAATAGAATTTATATAATAGGTTTTATAGAACAAGTCTTCCAGAACTCATGAATTGTATTCTGAAACGAACTTTTCATAACATATTCCACAAATATTCCAAAACATATATAATATTTTACAAAATGTAATCATTTCCTTTTTCTTCTTATTCCTTACAAATAATGCAGCAGTGATCAAGAGCATAGACGTAGTTGAAAGTGAAGCGGTAGAGGAAGCGACAATAGAATATTTTAGTCTTATACTTCTTAGTACAGGGTGTAGTTAGCAATAGGGGTGCCGGAAGTAAAAAGCCTAAAACTAAACCCTGTAGTAACACGTAATAATGCAGTAGGATCTATGCGGGTACGATAGAAAATTAAAAACGTTTTTAAAATAAAATATTTTTAGTTTATATTTAAATTATTTTTTAAAAGTTTTAAAAAGAAGGGTTTTAACTCATATAAAGTAGTTTATAAAAGTGTTTTTCTTTTGTTTTTGAAGTAGTCAAAAGAAAAATTTACGTATAAATATAAGTATGGAAATTGAATGCATTATTGGAAGAAATAATGCCGGCAATGTGTATTATCTGTTATTTTCGTAATAGCATTTTTTTCTGTAAAACGATCACTTAATCCTGATTTCGTGTTATAGACTATTAAGTTATTTAATTAACATTTTATTTATAGTAAATGAATGGATTTTAAAAAAATAATTATTAATATTAATAATTAGTGTTATGAATTACATTTTATTTAAATATAAATTATTAAATTCAATAATTTAATATAAGCTAACTAAATGCTAATTTAAAATGAATATTTAAATGTAAAGCAATGCTAAATTTCATCTCTAGTGAAAAAATATTATTAATAGTAATTTATATAAAAATTGAATATAAAATAAACTTGAGTAATGATATTGAATATTAACTATTCATTAAAATATTCAAGCTAATTTTGTTTTAATTATATATAAATTTTTTATTAATAATATAATTTTATAATTCAAAATTATTATTATGAATAAAAGTGAATCTTGTGATTCAAAACTTACAGAAGGGATCATGAATATACTATTCTATAGGTTATACAAGTCACTTAATAAATTAACTTGATTTTATATTATTATTTTATATTTTAAATTATATAATTTAAAATAATAAAGGTCAAAATTTGGTTTATTCATATCTGAATGCTGATTTGTTTTTGAAGCAAAAGGAATAAAATGGAGCTTAGAATTTGACATTCTAAAAATGAAATTTTGAACTGCTCTCATGAACAGTGTTAGGCCTGTAAATATTTTTGTTTTTTAATTTATTACAAAAAAAATACATTTTTATGGGAATTGACAATCTGTGGTTGTTGGAAAAGAAAAATTCCATTTTTCACACCATATTCGCTGTCACTCCACTTTTTAAAAAGTGAAAATGAAAACACATATATTATGCAAGCAGCCAAACATGATTACAACACAATCATAGCCAGAAACCCACAGAAAAAGACCGTTGAAGAAAATGAAAATTACCTTACTGTGTTTGGATAAGAAGGAAGAGAAAAAGAAAGGTAAATAATGTTTAATTTATTTATTATTAATTACTAATGTAAAATTACATACTAAGTAATATATGACAAATAAACAATTATCATATTTTTATTCAAATTTGTCTTTGACTGTAAAACAAAAAATACAGTAAAATATTAGTCCCAGAGTTCAAACGAAAACCCTAGAAAATAAAACTAATCCTTTGTTCTTCAGCGAAAACCATTGACTTTGTTCCCTCAAAGGTTTCGCCTCGTTTTCTTATGTTTACCGAATTCATAATTTCATAATTTATTTTACGTATATAAGACAATGTTTATTCTCCATTGCTGCCAATGATGGATTCCCCTTCTTCTTCCTCCTCCTCCGAGTTCGCTTCCATAGCCACAGCCAATCAGGTACCTCAACTCCTTCCCTTTTTTTTTTTTTTTTTTATCTCTCTAAAATCAATCATTTTTTTATGTTTTTCTCTGTCTACCTCTACAATTCAGTGTTTAGGACTATTTTCTTAATCTGGGTACTGCCAGTTACACTCATTTGTCAACATACTATAATAACTGTCTTTGATGTACTTAATGCCAAAAAAATATTACTTTGGAACTTCATTTGGAGTTTCTAAATTGGGTTTTGTTGTGAATTGTGATAGAGTACGGCCCGGAGCAGCGGAGAAGGGGTGGCTGCGGAGCAGTCGCGGCGGTGGCACGACGTGTTCTGGTTAGGAATATTCTTAATCCATTTGATTGGGCTGGGGTTCCTTCTTGGGGTTCTTGGTCTGAATAGATTTGAGAGAGAGAATAGACTTAACATTGACAAGTATACCTCCCGGTTTTCTGAGAACCAATCCGGGTTGACTGAGACTTACTGGCCCATCTATGCTGCTGCTGGTGGGGTTGGGACTGTTCTTGGATGGAGCTGGTTGTTGTTGTTGGGCTCCCAGGCAACTCAAATGATGAAGGTGTCTGTTCACATACTCACCACTTACCTTGCTGTCATCAGTGTTTTGTGTTTCTGGGCTGGCCAGATTTTCTGGGGGGTTGCTTTTGCCATTGGAGCTCTTCTGCAGTTCCTTTATGTCATATCAGTCATAGACAGGTATTGGCCTTAACATGTTTTAGGATGGTATGGATTTCAGTTGTTTTCTTGTTACTCAAATTGTGGGCGTAAGCCAATGGGTGGGGATGGACTTGGTTCGATCAGGCAAGTGATTTGGAACTTGAATTTTGACTTTTTTGTATGGAGAAAGCTTGGTTAAGAGGGACAACTCACCATTCGATGACTCTAGATCTCTCTAAGGAGATTAATATCAGTAAATGACTGGAGACAATGCTTGTAATTATATGTGTATCAGAAAATGTTGTGGGTTGTAGACAGACATTGACCTGTCTTTAGTTTTGTTCTTTGTCCTGTGAAGTGAATGTGGCGGTTGATTGGCATATTATAGGAGAATATCACTATTATACAATTTGAATATATTCTCACTCTGTTTGCCATCCAATCCCTACGGTTTCAACAGTCTCCCATCCCTGGAAATGAAAATAAGCAGTTGTTCATTTGTTATATTCAGTTTTTAAAGAATTTTTCTTTGCATGTCTTCAGAGATTAACGTTGCCAGCTTCTGATTTTGTGGTTAAGGTTTTTTGTGCCGCTTCTTTTTAGCTTTTTGTGTAATTGGTTGAGTCCATAAGATGGTTTATTGTGGCTTCTTTTCTTCTCCAGACTCCCATTTACGATGTTGATTCTGCAAAAAGCTGTAAAGATGATTTGGAATCTTCCTGAGGTTATGAGAGTGGCATTTGCTTTTATGTTTGTTGTGCTTTTATGGATGGCTTTATGGTCATTTGGAGCTGCAGGTGTTGTGGCTTCAAGCATGGGTGATGGTGGACGCTGGTGGCTTCTTGTGGTGAGCTGGCAAGTTTTTTTTCTTCATTCTATCTGTTCTTGTTCGAACTGGTTTTGGCATCAGATTACTAGACTTTCCGTGTCTGATTAGGCTGGTATTGCAATTCGGGTTTTCAGGTTCTCTCTGTGAGCTTGTTTTGGACAGGTGCAGTATTATGTAATACTGTGCATGTTATAGTGTCTGGGATGGTGTTTCTTGTTCTTTTTCATGGTGGTAGAGATGCAGCTTCAATTCCAGCTAACTCCTTAGGGAAATCTCTACAGTATGCTTTAACAACATCGTTTGGCAGCATTTGCTATGGTTCATTATTTACTGCAGCTATTAGGACACTAAGATGGAAGGTAACCAATCATTATGACCAATTTCTAGTTCGTTTCTTTCATTTATCGAGGTTTTTCTTGTTCATTTTTTTTTCTTTTAAAATTTTGTTTTGTCTTCCAGATACGGGGATTTCGGTCTAAGATTGGCAATAATGAGTGTTTACTTTGCTTTGTTGATTTCCTTTTCCATCTCGTGGAGACTCTTGTTCGTTTCTTTAACAAGTATGCCTATGTTCAGGTACACTTCTGTGACCGTACACTTCTGTGACCGTGTCATTAACTAGTCCTCTATATGATATAAATCACTTCTTCTATATGAAAATCAAATACAGGAAATGTGGATTTTCATTTGGTATTAAGTAGTAGGAATATGTAAAATGCCTGGATACAGGTAACTTTAGTTTCAGCCATCTGTTCGGCTGTTAACCTGAAGTGAAGATCTTTTGTTGAGGCTAATGGGGGATCAATGCAGATTCAGTGCTTCCAAAGGAAATGCCACTGCCAGTTTGTTGTCATATTTTAATTGTTTTTCGAAGTTAAGGATATAAATTGGTTGAATATCTAGGATGAAATTCTTTCAAGATATCGGTTAAAAATTAATTAATAGAACGATTATTGCTAGAATTTCAATTACTAGAAATTTAGAAAGATATCATGTTCTGTCAGGGACAAGGGTAAAGGTAATGCATTTCTATGTTTAAAGCAGCTGTCTATTTTTCCATGATAATTGAGATATAGTGTACAGTGAAGTTGTGTTGAAGTTTGTTGACTGTATTGGTTCTTGCAAAACTTATTCTGGCATGTTTTTAATGGTCACCTTCCTTTCAGATTGCTGTTTATGGTAAAAGCTTTAACCGGTCGGCTAGAGATGCATGGGAGTTACTCCAGTCCACTGGAGTTGAAGCACTTGTGGCCTATGATTGTTCTGGTGCTGTGCTTCTGATGGGTACTATTTTTGGTGGGCTGATAACTGGAACTTGCTCTGGCGTTTGGGCATGGGTTAAATGGAGTGACAGGGTTATTATGATTGGATTCACGTCCATGCTAATGGGGATGGTATTGGTATGTTTAACAACCTCCTTGTTTAAAGCTTGTTCTTGGTTGGACTACATGCTGCTTGTTAAACTTTTTATTCTCTAAAACTGGTGAGGAACATTCAGTTATTGTCCATAAACCACTTGTGATCAATTGGATCGCATCAGTATAATTGCTTCACACATCTGGCTTTTTCCATACATCAAAAGGCTTGTAAAGATGCTTATTATTTCCCTGTAACACGTTGACCATTAAAATGATTCAAACTGCAATGTTGAATTTGCAGTTGTTGTTATATCTATGCATGACAGCTAAATTAATGGTGACATGTCTTGTCGTGTGTTGACTATGAAAATCAGTCAAAGCTGTATATGGCTGAATATGTGACTTAAAAAAATAAGCAATTATATTTCAGGTTGGATTGGCAATGGTGGTGGTGGAAAGTGCTGTTACATCCATTTACATCTGCTATGCAGAGGACCCCTTACTGATTCAAAGATGGGACGCTGAATTTTTCAACCAAATGTCTGAGACACTTCATCAGCGACTTCAATATAGGAGTGCTCGAGCAAGGGAAGTTTTAACCCACAATCGATTCGATGACCAAAATGCGCGTATTTGAGGGATCGTATTTTTTTTACTATCACAGCTTACAACACTTTGTTACTTCATTGTATCATGTCAAACGTATTTTTCATTTCATATTTTAAGTCCATAAGAATAGGTGAAAGTCCAAAGTTGTCTTGTATTATTTTTGTATCGGAAAGGGGACAGAGAGATGTAACCGTACGTAGTGATTGTACTCTCTTCAGGTGTATAAACTACAATACAATGTACAGTTTTTTTGGCAAATAAAAGTGGACATAGTCAGAGACTATAAAAGTCTTTTTCTGTACGTGGTTGTTGGGTGAATGCCGTCTATATTGGTTTGAAAATTCCAATTTCATAATTATCATATTTCTTGCTTATATATAGAATTTGAAATAACAAAAGTTAGTCAGAAGTATTTATTAAACATTGGGTAATAATTAGAAATGGATTTATGGGCCAGGTTTTACATATGGCCCGTATTGACCGGAGTCCATGTAAATGTATATCATTAATTTTTTTAATTATAAACATGGTGATTAACTCTACTAAATGATGTTTAGATTATGTGGTGAAAGGAAGCAGAAATCATCTACTAGAAAAACACCTCTTTAAATTTTAAAGATTTTAGAACAGTTCGCTATTGCTCAAATTAATATGAAGTTAATCTCATATTATCATTCATTTAATAATAATAAAATAATAGTATATTTTTAATAATAAAAAACGATGATTACTAATTAGAGACTGTGTCGAATTATAAGAATTGGAATAGATATTTGTAGATTTTGTGGTACATATTTGTTTTGGCTGAGAAGAGAAGGTACCCTGCACGCAACACCTGCAAAGTTCTGTGTTATGTTTGAATTGATGATAAGATTGATTGTACTAGTTTAGCATCAGTATCATTTATTTTGGAATTTCCATATTTTTGTGTCTGTTTTATTTGTTTTATGTGAGTAAAAGGTTGTGTGTGGTGACATAAAATAGTGCAAATGGCGAATAAAATGCATAAATAGGGTTTCCAAATTTAGGTTTACGTTGTGGTCTGATCTGAGTTCCACACTCCCAGAGCTGATGCCAACGTTAGCGTAAAATGCACAAACTTGTTCTGACACACGCTCTAGCCTGAACCTACTTCTACTTCTACTTGTTGTAATTCTAACACCTTCTGCTTCTGCTTCTGCTTCACCAAGAGGTTCCTTTCAAGCAAACATTTTACTTTATTTAACCTTACCTACCTCATCCCTACATTTCTTAGACCCACAAAACTAACATTTTCAATTTTATGCATAGAAAAGAAAAATATTTTGGAAAAGGGAAGAATAATAAATGAGAAGGGTGTTGCATAGCCTCAATCTCATCACCGTCCCATCGATCTCAGCATGCACTCCTTCCCATAGCTATAACCTCGCTTTACGTGACATGCATATTAAATACTCTCTCCACAACACCTACCTGTTATCACATCCTCAAATAAATACAATAAAACTCTTATTTACTTACCTGCTTACTCTAATTTTTGGTCTTTTCAAACAACTGTTTTAACTTTTACATTCAAATTCATTGTTTTAGTTTTTTTGTTATAAAAACAAACCAATGTTCTCAACCAAAAGATACCTCTATATTTTTAGCACTTTGTTTGTTTAATAACCTTGTTAAAGACTTAATTAATTGTATCTTAAGAATCATTTATGCATTTAATAAGGATATATGTAACTATATGCAGGGTCTAAAAATACATTTATTTTATATTTATTGCCTCATACTTGAATGTCGGTTTTTGCACCCTTGTTGTGTAGTATTCAGAATATATAAAATAATACATTTTTCATAGATGTAGTAGACACGTCACCTAAAAAAATACTAATTTAAAAATATAAAACATTACGATTTCCCCGAATAAGTTCCTCGTTTAAAAAATAGTATCCTATAACAAAGAATATGTTTTTTTTTTTATACATTTATATTTTTTCCTTAAAAAGTTCAATTGATTAAGGTAAATGAACATTTAAAATCAGGATTGCATTTGTGTTATTTTTCTTCAATTTCAAATGCGCTCTTATGATAGTTTAGTTTAATTTCTTGATACTTTCTATTACCATTTTTAATACTTGTAGTTCTAACTTACATTTCAGTAATTTTCTTAAATTACCAATAATTAAAATTAAAAATATATCACAATGAAAATTGTTAACAAGTGTCTTAAATTTGGAATGAAGTCGCTTTTGATTTTCTAAATTTAAATAAAAATAGGTTCTCTCAAGTTTAGTATTCAAAAGCTAAAAACGAGTTTAAAATATTATTTTTTGGTTCCTTCAGATTTAAGGTCTGAAAGCTAAAAATGTAGGAGTACCCTTCCTTTTTAATTTGAGGAATCAAAATGATTTTCTAAAATTTGGGATCCAAAATTAAATTCATAACAAATTTAGAGACTAGGATTGTAATAAAATATAAATATTGATCATAAATCAAAAATACAATTTATAGCTTAAAAATGTTTATTCATTACATATTTTAGTTGCAATATAATTTTTATATAGAACATCATTTATTCTACACTATTCACATGTTTTAATTAATTCGACAGATATATTTCTCACCATTCGCGATCATTAATATTTTTAGAACTTTTCTTAAAAAAAATGAAATAATGTTATCTTAATATAAAATAACATAAATTATCAATATATTCAAATTCGATTGTTTTGAGTAAGATCTCAAATTTTAGTGTTAGATAAAATAAATAACTGAAAGGAAAAATTCTCTAAAATTAATCAGCTAATCTAAAAGTTGTAAGACAATCAAAAGGTTTAAAGTTGGACAAGTGCCTTAAATTAATTTCTGTTAGAAATGTTTATTAGCCTTTTTCTCCTTTATCTTCTGCTATTTTGATTTTTTCTACTCTTGTTTTCTGTTAACCAAATACCCTAAAGTGTTAATTATTAAAATTAAAACCATATATTAGATGCTAATACAATGATTCTTGAACCTCCTTTTGTAATGAAGAACATTTGCAGATGATAGAGGTCAGGCATAGGGCTGAGCATCTCACAGTTGGAGTAGGATCCTGGAGCCTTGAGGGAGAAAAGCATGCATTATGCAGATAGCAGATAGCAGATTGCAGATATCAGATTGCAGATGCAGAGGATCAATCATGTAATGTAACAGAACACTCCTTATTGATAATAACATTTTTTGTCTGAAACATCTGAAAATGTGAAGAGAGAGATGCTCAAACAGTTGTTTCTGTCTTGGGAGATGAACCAAATCAAAGATACCACATTCACCTCCACACACAACCAATCACAACATAAATTTTCACTCCTAGTAGAATGAATATTCAGCACTGTAAAATTTTCACTTTTTTTTTTTTACTATGATCACATCTTTTTATTTTGTACTTAATTTTTTTTGGTGGGTATAATTTCTTAAAAATCATATTCGATAAATTATATTCAAAATTTTCAATTTTAATTATTTATTTCTTTGGTTGAAAGGGAAATATATGACGAAGAAATAGTAAGGATAATAGATTTTCTGGTGCAGTGTGAAAGCACCGATCACTAAAGACAAATTCTATTGATACCTTACAAAAAGTAATAACAAGGAAAAAGACAAGAGGCATGATGGAGAAAACTGGGAAAAGAATAATATTGTAAAAAGGGTTATACAATTTTATTTTATGGATCATGTAATTCAACACTTCACTTTATTTAGATGCCGACGTTTTTTATTTTTCAAATTATAGTAGAGAGATTTTTTTTTTAATTTTAATGGAAAATTCCCCTACTATTTTTCGACTTTCAAATCATATTGATTACGTGTGCTTAGTTTATTATTCGTAATTTGATCTATGGTGACTAGGTATCTAAAGATAACATTAGGTACGTACCTAAACTATGTTTAAATTCGATACAATTCTAACAAGCAGAAAATTTTATTTTTCTATAGAAAAACTTCTTATTACTTCATTATCTCTCACATTGATCAAAATAATAATTTTCCGTGTTCTATATACAATATTAAGTTGTAAACGTTTTGCGATGTTTAACTTTATATAATCAAATTTTTTATTACAGTGTAACTTTAATAAAATGTATAATAAATACTGTATTTAATAATATTATTTTCACATAATAAATAAAACCACAAAAAAATCATATATATATATATATATATATATATATATATAACAAAATTATAAGATAATATAATAAAAAATGTTGTCTTTTATATTATAGTATCATCTAAAGAGGACAAATTTTTTTATAACTATTTTCTATGTACTTTTTAATTAGATAATTTTGCCCTTTATCAGATAATAAGGTTTGGAATTCACAATTATGTTTTTTCTTGTAAAGTGTGATTATTACAGAAGGAAACATATAACATACAAAAGAAAATACAATTTAATAAAATTAAACCTAAAATACAAAGAAATTAACCATAAATAATAAAATATCACATCATGTTCTCTATCATTTCATAACATCTTAGTATCATAACTTACTCTCTTCATCCAATTAGTTTAAATTTTCTACTGGAAGCAATAATATTCAATATTCACACTCCAATCAACTATCTAACCAAAATCACAACCTCCAATTCTAACATTCAAATTAATTATAAAATATTCTCCCAAACCTAACACCTCATTTTTTTTCAAATTAGAATGAAACGAATTCAAATAATAATAATAATATCATACATTTTAACATTACTCATGAGTTTAATCCTCTTTTCAAAACAATCCCTCCTTAAATTTTTCAATGTATCCAACAAAAATACCCAAAGGAAGAAAATAACAGTGAAGGTTCTGACTTATTTCTAAAAATTCAATACAAAACTAACCATATCATTGCAAACTCACACTAATATAGACCTCGTATACAACAAACACTAAATTAAAGAACTCAATGTCTAAGGAAAAAGAAAATCACTCAACAAATTTTGTTTGGTTGGAAATTACCTCAACTTATACACTTCCTTATTGTTAAAGTATGAACTAGAAAATGATATATGATTGATAATCTTTTACGTGATTAATATTATGTAAAAGAAATGATTTCTTATAGGTACAAGATTTTTCTTATAAATCCATCACTAATTCGATATTCAGTACAATTAAAAGAGAGAGAGAAAAAAAAAAGTAATGGAAAATTGTAAAAATATATTGTTTAAAACAAAGAGAAAAGAAAAATAAATATATGAAAAGTTAAATAGACTCGTTTATAACTTGATTAAAAAAGTTTACCTATTTACCTTCATTTTTTTTTTCTCTTTTCTATTCTCTTCAATTATTTTCCACTACCTCACATACCATTAACATGTTCTTTATTGAACATATATTTATATTTATAGCCTACTTACATATTTTTTCCTTGTAAATTTAGACCCTGCTAATATGATTATTATTTAAACATCCCCATACCATTAACTTACTAAAAAAATACAAGAAAATTAATTTTGTAATTTTTTAGAAAATGTGTATGATAATATTTTGTTTTATAGAAGGTGTATGAATAAAAATACTGAAACAAAAGCTGGGAGCTTGAAATGTGGCGTGGAGATGCAACGCTACTACACTACACTCTTCTTAAAGCTTCAGCCATCACTTTATGCTTCAAACTGCATTTCCATATTCTCTTCTCAAAACCCATCATCACCATTATTCATGCTTTCTTTCCTAATCACTTAGCTTAGAAACAATGCAAAGATTCAACCCAACCGAATCAGAATCAACCTCACCACTCTACTCCCACTCTTCCTTCATTCACCGGTAAATTACACACTGCTTCTATTGCTAAATGGGTCACTGAATCTGCAAGAACCATTCACATGCAGCAACAACTGCATGTCTTTATCTATTTTTCTTTTCATATTACAAATACAGAGTTGTGTGTAAAACAGAGTTTCTCTGTTTTTCTCTTTTCTGTAACAGGGGAAATGACACCAACCGAAATCCCACGCGCTTCTCTGATCTTCAGCATTCTTTTCGACAGCACGATGCTGTTGATTTAAGTTCAAGTTAATACTCTCTTTCCATGTCTTCACAATATATATATGTATATATACACGCACACTTACACGCACAACGGTTCCTTCCTTCTCGGGTAGTAGTTTTAATTTTTAAGTATATTATATCCAGGTTCTGTGTTTGGTGCAAAGTCGAACAATATGGCTGTTGTTGCAAGCAACTTGCAGTGTGGGACATTCAACACGGTACAAGTCCTTTCTCTCTGGTTTTGCTCTCTAGTTTGACAAGTTTTGTTCACGAGTTTCTTATCTATTTTGGGTTGGATGAAAATGTTTGCGTAGAACCTTGGAGGTGCAGAGTTTGCTTCGGCGGTTCTGGGGTGTGTTGAGACAGAGCCTCAACACATGTATCAGAGAGGAAACAGTAGCGCCACCATGCCCATGGGGAACCAGTATGTTGAGAAATGGGGAGATGATAGCCAACACACCGAAGATACTTGCACGGATATCGACACCGATGATAAGAACCAAGTGGGTTTCTGAAAAATTATTGCCATTCTGTTACTGTTATGTGTTGGGAAAGGAAAGTCTTTATAAAGGCTAAAATGAGTTTTTGTCACTATCTTTTTCTTTTTCATTTTTGAAAAGTTGAAAATTTTGGTCTCTGGAGTGTTCCTCTCAGCTTAATCTGGTCTTTTTGTCTGTTTCTCACACCTACTCAATGTACTTGACGACTAAAAGATACCATATCAGTTAGATTTTTGGCATTTCTATCAACATAAATGTTTTGTCCAAAAAGATGACTCAACGGGATAAAATGGAAACTTGGTATTCCCAATTGAAGCTAAATAAATAAGATAAATGAGTAAAAGTGTATTTTGGCCTATTATAAATTTCTGGGCATTTGACAGAGATTATGTGAATTGCGAATTTTAATGTATTTTTTGTTTACAGTGTTTCTCTACCGTATCTTGGGGCAATGGAGTTGGGGACGGGGCACTTGTAGTAGTGGACTCCCAGGATCAAAGTAAGATCAAGGCTAAAGCTGAAGACCAGAAGGTTGTTTGATGCTTCTTTTGCTACTAAATTCTATGCTTAGTGTTTAATGTTTCGTTGCTGATAGCTTTATTCTTGTGAATGTCTTCTGTTAGACTGTACGTAGGTTAGCGCAGAATCGGGAGGCTGCCAGGAAGAGTAGGTTGAGGAAGAAGGTAATTGCTCAAGGGAGAGGTTTGCCACAAGAAATATTTTTTTTGTGTCTAATATCTTACTCAGATGTTTATCTTAATTGGGTCTTAGTTGAGCTATTTATTGCTCTCATGTTTCATCATGTTAATTGGTTTCACCATATGTGTCACAATCACTAGGAGTGATTAACAAGTTCATTTTTTAGATAAGTCTAAGAATTATGTTAATGGATATATTTGATTTGTTTATATGGTTTGATGATGAACAGGCATATGTGCAGCAGTTGGAGAGCAGTCGAGTGAGGCTTGCACAATTAGAACAAGAGCTTCAACGGGCACGTCAGCAGGTGTAAGATATTAAAGGTTTCTGGTAGATAATTTGCATGCAAAATATAATTTTGCTGTTTTTTTATGGGTTGCTATGTCTCACAGGGTGTTCTTGTTGCGAATGGAATCCCCGGGGATCGCGGTCATTCAGTTGCTGGAAATGGTAATAGAAAGATGCTTATTCATAATGTTTTCATAGAATTTGAGTGTGTGATGATTATTTATATCCTTCAGGTGCGTTAGCATTTGACATGGACTATGCTCGTTGGGTTGATGAGCATCAACGGCTGATCAATGACCTGAGATCAGCTATGAATTCTCGAATGGGTGATAATGAAATGCATATTCTTGTTGATGGAGTGATGGCACATTACGATGAATTGTTTAGGCTGAAGAGCATAGGAGCAAAGGCTGATGTATTTCACATACTTTCTGGGATGTGGAAGACTCCTGCAGAAAGATGCTTCTTATGGCTCGGTGGATTTCGTTCATCTGAACTTCTCAAGGTGTTTGATTGACCATTTCAGTCACTGAAATAGAATATTGTGTTCATTTGTTGATGTTTGTTTGGATGGATATTCAGATAGTTAGAAACCAGCTTGAGCCATTAACGGAGGAGCAGTTGATGGGCATTTACAACCTGCAACAGTCTTCCCAGCAGGCTGAGGATGCCTTATCACAAGGCATGGAAGCATTGCAGCAGTCTCTTTCAGAGACACTCTCCTCCTCCTGCCAGGGACCCTCTGGTTCTGGAAATGTTGCTGAGTACATGGGCCAAATGGCTATTGCATTGGGCAAGCTTGCCACACTTGAGAATTTTCTTCATCAGGTAACCTTGCTAGTTTCAGTCACTGTATCTAATACTAATATTTAGTACTTTTTTTATCATAGGTTTTCACTTTCAATAATAAAATTGCACTAAATTTAGTTGTTGTGTAATGTTACTTTGCCAATTTTCACTATTGTCACAATACTTAAAAATTTGTCTTTTTTCTCAGGCTGATCTCTTGAGGCAACAAACTATGCAACAGATGCGCAGAATCTTGACCACATTCCAAGCTGCGCGGGCTCTCCTCGTTATAAACGATTACGTTTCACGACTCAGAGCTCTTAATTCTCTGTGGTTAGCGTGCCCTAGAGAGTACTAGGTGGCACCCACACTCAACTGATATTATCTGATTCTCTATGGTTAGCGTGCCCTAGAGAGTGGTAGGTGTTACCCACACTCAGAATTAATCTTATCTGAAATATGGCTAATTACTGCATCTAGAAATGTACAAGTTTTTAGCTCTTCAAAAATCTGTACATTATTGACATATTCAAGGGAATATTTTTATTTATGTTATGTCTTGAAGGCAAATCTTGTCACCTTTCCAACATTGCAAATAATTTCTATAAAGCGTGACCTTATTGATGCAAATAATTAGAAGAAGTCATTTCATCCTCCTTTTTATGTATTTATATATGGAAAGAAAAAGCTCTACAATTAAATGCCAACAATATGATGTATTTTTTTTCATCTAATAGAACATGAAATTACATCAAACAAGTTGCACAAATTTTGTCTTACTCTCCTATAATAACTACGATCTGTACATATGGAAACAATAGTTAAACAAAATCATATGAACGAAAAGGTAGAGTTTTTTGTACAAACTGTTCACCCTTTTTATCTTCTGCAATTTCTCCACTAAGGAACATCATCATTGTATCCTATGCTATATATATTATGATCGAGCAAGGGTATTCAATTTCAATTAAGTACAAATTTATCCAAGATTCTTCAATCCTTGTTTCCCACAGGTCTATAGATTTTTCTCCTGCTATTAATTTTTCCTGCCAAGAATCGATGGTGTAACGTAACACTAGTAAAATATTCAATTTTCTTCAAGCAAATTCATATTTAAACTAGTGATGCAGATTTAAAAAATCTCTACCTGGTCTTTGGTTTTTCCTGGATGCCACCTGGGGAATGAACACCCCAGTGCCTTTACCACTCTTCCACAAGTTCGCTAGCCAGAGGGGTGGTGAACCAGAACCAGAACCAAAACCATGTCTTTCCCACAAACAAAAATTGCTTGGAGGTGGAGATGCCCAGTTAAATCTGTAAACTGACCTGTTTGAACCACCATCAGTGACACTAATGGGATTGAAACTTGTTGTTTGTAGTAAATCCTCGTTGTCTTCAGATGTCAATAGCAGAATCTGCCTCCTAATCTCAGCATAGGAAGTATCCTCTTCATATTCTGCCTCAGACATAACTCTAGGATCCGAATTCATCTCCATAATAACTTGAATTTTAGGCTTCGATTGCTACAAGGGAATGATGACTTGGGACTTAAACACAAAAGGGTGTTGAGGTTTATGTATATAGATGGATGAACAAGAGAAAAGAGATTAGCTTGAGGTCAGTGTTGTGAAAGTAGGCGTGTGCAAATCTCATATCAGATAATGTCCAAGTTGGAAGAATATGTCCATTTCGTACGTTAGCAAATGTCTGCTACTTTAAATCATATGATGCAATCATTAAATGTATAAGCAAAATATGAAGTGGATCAGAACACAAGACATTTGGCAGTTAATTTGTAACAACATAAATGGTCGTTATTCATCACCAAACATCAACATCAGGCATGCTTATGGTTTGGGTTATCTTGCTATTAAGAATTTAAAATATCAAATTGTGCGAGGTAACTTTCATAACCTGGAATTGTTTGTGATTCAAGTATTGGAAGACGTTAAATTAGAGTATCTTATTGGTGTTGCTTCACTTCTCATAACTACTGTTAAAAAAGGGTCCATCTTTTATGCTGATATTTGGATTGCTGAAACTCTCATCACAGTATTAAAAAATAAACTAAACTTTTGCTCCCATCAGATTGCTACTCTGCATATATTATGATGAATGCATTCTCAACACGAAGGGACCCACAAACGTGTCACAGATTCTCACTACAACCATAATTTCGTGGTTAAAGGTAGAGCAATAATTTAGTTGTTAATTATCTTAGACTAGTTGCTTAAAGCCACTAATTTCACTCATAAAATCCGAGCTATTGTGACTTGTTGTGAGATCTTTGGTTCATTTTACAGGAGGGGTACTAGGTAGGCATTGATATAAATACATCTTTATCAAACACTTTAATAAAATATTTTTATCTATTGATTTTTTTTATTATTTATCATTAAAATATTGGATATTAAGAAGGTGGAATGAATGATTGAGATGCTATAGGATCAGAAAGCTGTTGGCAGATTGTGGTGGACAATTTTCTCTGTGGGCCGTTTCAGACCCATTCATGTTGGGCTTTGGATACCCATCAACACCTGAAGAAAATAAAGGATGTGATAAATAAGTCATTTTCCTATTTAGATATTTTATGATTGAATATAATAAAAAATTTGTAGTATTTGATAAGTGCACGAGATGTAGTAATTTTTTTTTTATCTTATACTTATCCACGCATTTGTTTCCAAATATTATCATATCAACAATCTAAGTTTTAAGTGATTGCTGTAAAAAATGTTTTAATTACATGGTTATGAAATTATATGCTTGGTCAAACGAGACACTAGTTTTCTTTTCATTTCTAAATCCGCTCATGCATCACCATTTTGTAGATTCCCATTTTATAGTTTATGAGAATTCTATCATCACCACTGTGAACACAAAAGTGATCAGCTTTCCTATACTTCACCTTTTTCTATGAATAAAATAGTGAATGAATTTACAAATTATTAATTAATATTTATATCTCCCCACTTCAATTGTTACTATACCTGTCAGAATTACATTTATCGTTACTATTGTTTCTGAAGGGACAGTGTTTGTTTTTATGAATCAGAGACTGTGTTTAAAACTAACATACATGATCAAATTATTATAATAGACACGATTTTTTTAATGAAAATGTAAGCCTTTTTTGTCTTTTTCATCCATGGGCCATCAGTGTCATTTTTGTGGGGCTTTGGATAAAATCAATATATAAGAAAAATAGATTTTTCTTCCTACACCCTCTTAATTTCTAGCTCAATCTCCATAAATTTTAGAATGATCATTTTACCTTTTATAAAAGTGACTTTTGTATTATCTAATCCAAAAATCTTTCGGAACAAGCCTTCAAAATTTTCTAACATGGTTTTAAGAACATGATTTTTAGAAGCGAATTTCTAGAACGAGGAACAAAATTTTTAGAACAAATTTTCTGAAATCTATATAATATTTTTTGAATGAGTTTTTTAGATTAAAATTTTCAAAACATATTAAATGTGTTATAGAATGAATTTTCTGGAAAATAATTTTTAAAATAAACTTTTCAGGACATATATAATAAGTTGAAAGTATATTTTTGTCTTGTTAATCTAGTATGGGATGCAATTAGTAATGATGGCAGTGCAAAAAGAAAAGGCCGAAAAAATACGATCCAGGAGTTCCAGCTTAGGTATTTAACGCCAGCGGAGTACAGGGATTAAAATCACAGATCACTAAGTTGAAGGTCTAAAATATTTTTTTTTTTTTTTGAGAAATTAAAAAGCATAATCTACTCCAATTGCACGAGACGTTTATCATATCTATTTCTCATCCCCTTTACACCTTGAGATAGTTGATAAGAATAAAAATTGAAAAATAAAATAGTCATTTTCTAAATAAAAATCTTTGTTTCTTCAATAAATATATATATATATATATATATATATATATATATTATATTTATTTAAGAACTACTTAATTCCAACAACTTTATAATGAGAGATATATCATTAAAATCAATATGTCCCTACCACTCCCTCACAATGTCCCTAGAACTGTACTTGAAGGTATTTGCATGTTTGACTTTATAGTTACTGATCATGTCTCATCCTACACCACCCTAAATTGGAACCAACACGTTTCATGTCCCAGTTATGATCAAGCCAATAAAACCTTAATCTTCCTCATATTTGATGTATGAAGTAACATTTTTTCAGTCACATTGTGTTTTAAAGTGGCATCAGAAACATATTTATAGTTGCAAGGAAACATAGGAGTTTACTTATTTATTTGCTACATACGGAGAAAATATGTGTTGAATTCATGCCATTTTGCAAGCACAAAGAAACTCATAATTATTGGTGACAGTTTTATTATTTATTAGTTTTAATTTTTAAACCATTATTATATAACTCATAAGCAACAAAGTCAATAAGAAGACTTAAATAAATTGTTGACAAAGCACAGTAGTTATGAAGCATAAATGCCACAACTCTTACGTCTTCATCGTTTTTTATAGTCCTTCAAAATTGGAGTTTCATTTTCAAAATTGCACTTTTGGCCATTATGAAAGTCATCGACAACTCCTTCCACATTAGGAAAAAAATGCTTAAATTTCAAATTTTGAACTCTAAACTGGCATTATTCCATTCTTGAAAAGAAGAAAAGAAAGGTAAAGAAGATGCATGCATGTGACCCAAAAGGCAAGCATCATTCATGCACAACGAAGAGTGTTTCTTTTGTGAAGATAAAATGGAAAGAAAAAGACTTGCAGTAAGGTCTGACTTTGGCATGCTTTATGGAAGTCCCTAGGATATTGAGGTTCAGTGAGGAGCAAGTTCAATGGATATCCTGAAAATGGGTGACCCTCCATACTTGTGACCCTAGCTTATGACCACAAACCATAACTTCAATTATCACTCTCTAAGAAATATCTGCAATGCCTTATATTAATTCAACTTCTAATGTGTGATGTCTCCATATTGTTCCTGAAATGATGCTAATGGGAGGCAACCTAAAGTTAGCCCCTAATGTTTGTATGCCACTACCCTCACTTGTTTCTTTGAAATGTCAACAATGTCATGCTACTTATTTTTTCCTCCTTGCCCTACATGCTTCTAAGTGACTCCTCAACAGAAGCATAAACAGTTCAATTTTGACATTTTTTTTCGGCTTGTTTCTTTGTACTCCTGCATATCCTTAAACTTGGTAGGTTTAGAAGCAACAAAAGATTCCTCATCAGCTCTTATTATAACCATACTGATGCAATGTAAGGGTGAGTTAAAGAAATATAGTGCAAAAGAATATGCTTTTGTAGAACGTTTGTTATTTTCCATGGTTAGATTCAAACGGGAAATTCATAATTTGGATTAAAGTATGTTTAATAGAAGAATTTATTGCATATGAAATTTGTTTAGATATGCTCGAAATGTTGTGTACCACAATTGGTTCTGGAATAATCTGAACTGAAAAATTCGTATAGACTCGTAAATATGAAAATTTAATTGAGAAAAGGATGACATATGCATAGTTACATGAACATGAATGAACCCTGTTCTGACAAATAAAAAAGCAAACATTAGCGTCTGAGGCGTAATCATGGCACATCCTATGTAGTCGTTCTCATTCTGTTTAACTAGCTGCTGATTGGGTAATTTAACAGTAATGTGTGCACTATAACTCACAATGGATTATTCACTGACCTGATATCGGTAGTAAAATACTAACAAAACTTTATCTTTGTCAATCCTTTTACAGATACTTTAAGTTAAGCCTAAAGGAAAACAAATATTAAAAGAACCCACGTTTAATTAATTTAATTCGAGTTAGAAATTCAAACTGATACCCTTCATTGCATTTTATCACGTGGATTGGTGTGTTTCCAACCTCTGACACGTACCAACCAGGAACTTTCCTAAACCTTGTTAAAAGTTCAGCATGAGGGTGTCTTTTTAGGTTGATGCTTCCGAATTAGGCAGTGAAAGGAACGAGTTATCAAAATTGGAGGCTCATAGAAAATTTGGATGACCCTCCACATGTGAATCCACGTGGAGACATGTGTCAAATTCTTGAACTAATTCCCATTTGGCATGAAACATTCCTTCATCCTTTCTCCACTCATTACAGTGCCTTTTTGACCTTTTCAATGCCACTCACTTTGTATATAAGCAAACCATAGCGTAAGGTTGCAAAGTGCAAAACCAGTTTATTCATTCCATTCTTAATCCCTTTCTTTCTTTTCTTTCAGCCTCTTCTTACATGACAAGAAAAATAATGGCTACTATTACCTCAAACATATACCTCAGCCCACAATACACTGTTCCCAAAGACTATCGTGGATGTGTAGTTGAGGAAATAGCAGGGCTTATAAGAGTTTACAAAGATGGATACGTGGAACGACCACAAGTTCTTCCATGTGTCACTGCTAGTACTATGAGTCCAGAGCTAAATGTGACATCTCGAGACATGGTCATTGACAGTGCCACAAACACATGGGCACGTTTTTACGTTCCAATTTGCCAACACGAGTTGCCATTGCTCGTTTATTTTCACGGTGGAGGCTTTTGTGTTGGTTCAGCAGCATGGAGTTGCTACCATGATTTCCTTGCAAGGCTATCTGACAAAGTGGGGTGTGTGATTATGTCAGTGAACTATCGATTGGCCCCAGAGAACCCTCTTCCAGCACCCTATGATGATGGATTAAAGGCCCTAATGTGGGTGAAGCAACAAATGCTAAACAAGGGTGGTGGTGGTAATAGTGAATGGTGGAGTTCAAAGTGTGACTTTTCTAGTGTCTTCTTAGGTGGGGACAGTGCTGGTGCTAACATAGCCTACAACGTTGCCACAAGGGTAGCTGCATGTGATGGTGCTGCTCTAAGGCCTTTGAATCTGAAAGGTCTTATTTTGATACAACCCTTTTTCGGAGGGGAAGCAAGAACAGGTTCTGAGAAATGCATGGCTCAATCATCGGGTTCTGCTTTGAACTTGGAAGCATCTGACAGTTATTGGCGCTTGGCTTTACCTTGTGGTGCGAACCGTGACCATCCATGGTGCAACCCTTTGGTTAAAGTGAAGTTGGAGGAGTTGAAGGTGTTGGTGTGCATCTCGGAGATGGATATATTGAAGGATAGGAACTTGGAGTTTTGTGATAGTTTGGTGAGAGCAGGGAAAAGGGTTGAGTATGAGGTGTTCAGAGGTGTTGGACATGCGTTTCAGATTTTGAGTAAGTCTCAGGTATCCAAGAACAGAACTAAGGAATTGATTGCTCGTGTTAAGTCCTTCATGGCTCTCTAATTATCTGTTTCACTGTTCTGCTCTCTCTCTCTGTATATAAAATCAGTTCACTCTTCTGAATCAAACTGCTTGTTGTAAATTTCTAAATCTTCAACAACTGTACAATATAATGGAAACATTTCTCATAGGTAATGAATGAGTTTGTATATATACAGTTGTGTCATTTATTTTTGATGGAAAATTTTAGTTGTGCTAATTGTCTATGATGAGATTATGAATCTGAGTGTTATTTGAGGTAAGCTAGAAAACTGAAGTTAATTCACTTTAGTTCTGAATGGATATGCTATTTGTGCAGAGGTTTTCCTTTAAAATATCCATGTATTACTGTGTCTGGTGTAAAAATTCAATGGAAAGTTATATTAAGATAATTTAACTACAATGGTTAATGGACAATAGAAAATTCATTGTTTATTGCACCGAAAGTGAACTATAAATCAACCAAATTTTACTTGATTGCACATGGTTTAAATTCAATAATATTATTGTGAAATTGACCTTTTAATTTTCACATCTAGCATTTAATGTTTGTGTTACAACTATAACTGTTACAATACCTAATCAAAGACAAAGACATCCTCAATTGAAATTTTTAATTTTTAAAACTTTTGTCCTTAGTTCTACCTTGTTTAATAGGATATAACTAATAAAACGAATAATACTAATTTAAAATGATATTAAGTAGAATAAATCCTTTCACTATATATGATAGATTATATTAGTATTGTGTTTATCTCTTATACAAATAATTAGATAAAATTTACCTAGTTACCATTATTTATGAATATATAAACACAGATTTAAAATAGTTTTGTGATATTTGATAAGACAGATCGATAGCCCATGCCGGCCTAGTCTAAAACTTGTGAATAATTTAAAATGAGATTTTCCATTTGAGATTGAAACTCTCCACAGAGTGGGTAGTGAAAGCGATGAATTCACAGAACTGGAGACACATTTGAGAATTGCGATGACTCTCCACATGGAATTCACGTGATGTGAGGCAACATTTCATAATCACTTGTGCTGCACTTTTGCATTTCAGATATGGTTGATCGTAAATCATTATCATTCTTTTTCAACCGTCAATTTTTACCGACTAATTTAATTTTGTAAAAATTGAAATATTTGAAGATAAATATATATTTTTTGGATATCTTTTTATAGAAAATTAATATTTTAGAATTTTATATTTCTTAACATGATTTTTATATAAAGTTCGTATAATGTATAACAACTATATATAATTTGTAGCATTCTTTAATTTAATAGAATAAGCATTTCTCTCCTTAAATTATTATATTGATGTCAACATCCCCTTTAATTATTGGACTGGTCTTAAATCATGACATCAAAATAAAATTAATGAACAGATTCTGTTAAGTCTACTTTTTTGGTAAGTTGAACTAAGTCTTTGTGGTTACCTGCTTCTCATCTGATTATAAACTTTTTTATTTTAATTTCTTTCGAGAATTTCACATGATTAAATAAACACAACGATTAAATGTATAAAACAGTACGAGTACGATGAAACAAATAAAAAGAATCCATATTCCATATGAGAGCCAGTGTCCTGACTAAAACAAAAAGCCGAAAGAAGAAGGCTCGAGCTATGGAGGCATTGACGGTGTACTTGGATAATGTTTGAAATATGCAATTCATTGCCTACAATTACAACAAGGGGCAACAACAAAGAATGTATGAAGAATACAACCAAGAAAAAACACAAAAATTTATGGAAATTAGCATATAATGGAAACTACATCACATTAATTGTCAACACCGGTTACTCAGATAAATAACACATTCAGCTATGACTGAAAAGCGCTAAACATAACTATGCAGTGTTACTTGTGATAGTCGGAAATATTACATCTCTTGACGTTTTCAACCTAAATGCGTGTTGAACCATTCCTGTCTAGCTAGACATCATGACATGATCAATTGCCTGTAGTGCTTGGTTAGAGAAAAATCGCACATCAACATCAGGATCCTCACTGAGCTCAACCAGGCATGGACGGATAGTCTTCTCCACCACCTGAATGACAATGATGTTCGCAGTTAAGAGTCAAAGACAAACAAAGATGAACTGAGAATGGAAAACACGAGTATGATACTTACAGACTGATCAACGATGGGGAAGATGGACTCTAATACCTTTGCCACATTGAACTTTATGTTGGGCACTCTATAAGGGACAAAATGGAAGCAAATAGGAATCAGAACAACTGTATTGACAAGTCCACTATGGTATAGGCCCAGCATTCAAAAGGTAAAACAATATACCGGTCTTTTGAAGCAGCAACAACCACCGGTAACAAGTTTGAACATGTGATTTCAGGCCCCATTACAGGAGCAAGCAGAGAGATAGCACGAAGAATAGTCATCCGATACAAGTAGTGTGGATTGCTGCTCATCTCCAAAACCTGTTCCAAACATTCCATACTGACACTACTGAAGTTGCATTTGGGAAAATAGAGAAGGTAACAGCATATTGAAAACAAACATTTCAATGAAAGCTTTCTTCAGACCTAGAATAGGTGGAACCTAAAAAGCCCAGATACAGTGGAAATTCAAAAAGGGCTGGACCAAAGTCAGGAGAGACAATGCCTAAACATGGAAAACAACAAAAAGCCCAAATATATTCATTGTTCAACAGAACTTCACTAATCTGGTTAAACATCAGATTCCAAGATGATAATCGTCTGCGAAGGCTCTTGAATCAAGGTTAAGTCTAACCCAACCCTAATCCAGCTTTGAGGTAAGAATTGTTCAAGCCTTTCTAGGCTCTACATTAATGATATTTATAGTCAATGTATGATCTCAACACACACTCCGTCATGCCCACGATTGAAATATTGAGCGCAAACACTGTAGGAATTATTTTGTATTTTTGAATTTTGCACCCACAAAAGCTTTGCAGAGCCAGGTTATTTTTGACAGTTGAGAGTGGCCAAGTATTGGATACATGATAGGCTCCAATACCATCTTGAATTTGAGCTTGGTGAGCATGCCTTTATTAGCCTTATTTAAGTCATATCTATAATCAAGATGGGATATCAGTAGAGGTCAGAAACATGCACAGATCTATGCATTACTGAACTGAAGTTTGCTAATATTTGGACTAATGCAGGACTCCAAGACCATCTGTCTTTTACTGATTTTAGATACAATCCAGAGGTGAATTTGTAATAAAGTTCATGAGTGATGACCTTTTCTTACTTCATCTTCAAATTAAGCATCCAGTCAACAGATGATTCCTCTTATTTCAGTACTTTGGAAAAGGAAATGCTGTGCTTAAACTGAAAGCAACCCAGATGACCGCAGGCTTATTTGAGCTCAAACTAGACACACGCAATTAGTGGAAGATTTTGCATCCTGTCCCCAACTTGACTTCCAATGATGACAACACGAGCAAGTTTTACATTTCCGGAATCCAATTGAAGACAAGCAAGGTCATCCGTTTCTAATGATATTGCTACAGTATTTTCTAAAATTTTATTTTGTATGCAAAGAAATGAAACAAAATCAAATTAAGAAAGGTATAGAAGTCAATTACCACCAGAACGAACATAAGGACATGCACACATACACACACAAAGACAAACTAATATTTTGACATATATTGGTGTCTCATGCCATTAACAACAAATTAGGCAAATAGATGGACCTGAGGTATTATGTGCTGCATAGCCCACTCAGGACCAAATTCTTCAGCAAGGCGTTTCAAGTTGTTAGCAGCTGCTTCACGAATTGAATGAACCTACAATAACTAAGGCTGTTAACGAAAATAGTCATGTGCATGTCCTTCCCAAAATGCACAAACACCAGAAAGGAAATGGAAAGCACAAACCTTATCCTGCAACCATTGCATGCAAAGAGCACCAAGCTTGTCATCAAAAAATCCAACCCCCAATTGACTTGCCAATAAGGGTATATATTCTATAATTGCAAGTCGGACCCTCCAATGCCTATCCTCAGCAAGCTCGACAATGGCTGGTAACAAAGATTGAGATAACAAATCGATTCCGATAACCTGAAAGAATAGATTGATCAAAATGTATTTGTATTCTAGAAATAATGATAGCTGCAGATGTAAGAGAAAAAAGGTTGCAAAAGAAATATAGAGTATTCTGAAAATTTTAAAATAACTACACAAACTATAACAACCTGATTCACTTGATCGAGCTTGCTGATAATGTTCAGGCGCACATCAGGGAATTCATCCTTCAAAAGTGAAAGGAAAATAGGAAGAAGCTGCTCAATTGTTGCTTCCTGCAATGATGACAAGGTAGAACTGAGAAACATATTCACACCAAAACAACTACTATAATGATTAACCCACAAAATAGATTTCATGGCCTATTATTTTGAGACAAGAATGATACAAATTTCTGGGAGAGAGGAGGGGAGAAGCTAATTCAATATGAGGAACGAAAGGCAGATAACAGTTACCACAAGGTAACTACACAACAGTCAGGCATAAGAAATAGGTTAAATTAATTTGTTAGTTCCTAAATTATTTGGAATATTTTGAACAATTTGCTATTACTTTAGACGTTTGTAATTAGGTCCTGAACTTATAAATCATTTTTAATAGGGACGAATGGATTTGCTATCTTCACCAATGGCACAATATGAGAAACAAACAACGAATGGCAAGTGAGACATTGATAACACTAATGAAGTTTATGACTCCAGGATACGCAGATACTGCAGTAGGCCTAGATTTGGTAGTAATGCTTTCTTTTCTTTTCGATTCATGTTGGGACAATGGGGGATGATGAGGATTTTAAAAGTTAATCATTAACTACAGTACAAGTCAATAAAACCTGCAAAGGACCTTTTTCACCATATAATTATTTAAAATTAATGGCCATACGCAGTCAGTCTTAATTCTGGAAAGTGTGAAACATAATCTAGTCCTCTATGAGCCAAAACACCAAATGATGTCCTGACTTCTGAACTCAATTTAGGTTGTGTTGTGCACGACAATATGCATTTGGACCAACTTAACTTGGAGAAATAGTCAACCCCCTTTTTTCGCTACTTTCTAACAAGATTCCAGGAGGGCAAATGAGAGTTTGCGGGGGAAATAAGTTCTACCGAAACTGCCATAAAAGAAAATAGAAATTACATTGAATGGCATCAAGCACGTAACAGATTTCACCTTCATGATATGGACAGTGCATATTCCTATCTAGAGCATAATAATTGCAGAAACTGCAATTTGATAGTTATATACCTTTCCTAAGACTGGTGCCATTCCCATTATCACTGAAGCCAAAGCAGAGCGGACATGCTGTGAAGAATCTGATGACAATTCCTGCAAAAAGTAGATCCAAAGAATTTAAACCTGTACATATAAATTTAGCATACTGAATTGCACAACCAAAACCAAGGAAAGCCTCTAAACAGCAATTTTAACATGTCAGAATTTCTTTTCCAAAGATGCAAACCTTCACACAAGGAAGAATATGCTGAATTGAAAGATCTGGATTTAAAATCCGACAAAATTTGGTCACTTTTCCAGCAGCTGCTATGCGTACTTCAGCCTCATTGTCTCGGAGCAATCGCACATAAGCAGGTACCAATTCCGTTCTTCACAAACAGTAGTTACAAAACAAAATCTTAAGAAAAATAAATATATTGCTTGGGCTTCGGAGTTTGGCCTTAGTAAAACGAAGAGAAAATCAACATAGAAATCAGATGATTTAGTGTATCATGTCATGAATGAATTTGGACCCTCTCCTGTTTAACAGAAACAGGACAAACCTATCTAATAAATCCTAACCATTTATAATATTTATTATTAAAGCTAACTGTTGAAATCAAAACAAATTAAAATTATAAAAAAAATGGAGAACATGAGAGTCTACTGTAGTGGGATAATAGGTTTGCTAATTTTTATTTCAACTGAAAATATTAAGTAATAAACCCAATAATGGTTAAATTTATTAAACATGACTTCTACTGTTAAAACAGGAGAGGATCCAGATCCTATCATGAATATCCAAAACTAGTGGACTGCGTTTATAAATCTTAATACAATATTTTCACATGACATATCACTATCATAGAAAGATATGCAGCACATGCAATATCCGCCAAAAATAATAAAAATACCTGGTAGGTTCAGGGCCTACAGCTTCACAAAGTTCATACAATTGATTTGCAACCATGTAACGCACACGCCAAGACTTGTCCTATCCACAATGAAATTAAAATCACATAAATAAATAACACTGTAAAGACATACAAATGCAGGGAGACTAAATAACTAAGCATATATTTGGAAGTTGGGAAAGAAAGATATAAAATGAATAGAGATTCGATTTTTAATTTCATTTAGCAAGGGTAGGATAAATTAGGACATACTTTACCATGTTTGGATGTTCAAATAAACATGAAAGAATTAAAAAGAAAGTGATTATAAACTTCAGTAAATTTACTAATCCCTCCCTCTGCCTTTATAAAATTCGTAGCTTTAGACAATGAAAGTTGTTTCAATTTGCCTCCCACTTTATCAAATCAAAAAGGTATTTTTCTATTATATCCTTGCCTGTTTAATCTCTAATAAAATACTTAATAACAACATATATCAAATTACTCTTTTCTCTAAAATACTCTGGGTTGCCATTCAAATGAGATTCGCATTATTAACTTAAATTCTATTATCAGTATATCACTAATTTCCTGAAATTCAATCCGTGAGCATAATGTAATTTTTCTCCTAGTAATTCAGAATGGCCCGAAAATCATCCCTCACCCCCAAAACCTTTCTGTTATTTCTTTTTCAGATAAGAGATATACGAAATACATTAGTGTCATTTTAGAATATACATACATAGTATTCCATAGATTATAGGAAATTTTGCAAAAGGAAAAATGTTTAAGGTTATATACTGCTGACATGAAATTTGATTAGTTTGAAGGGGCTAACTCTCAAGTCATAGGTAATATAGAACATAAGAAAAAAGCCAGATCACTGGTAAAGCACATAGCTTGGCAGCTGAATCATCTATATAGCAAATATGATATGAGCATAATGAAGAAAAAATAGTAATTCTAGATCATCAATAGTTTTTTCCCACTCTCTAATGTACCGAGCCCATTACTAATGTGTATAGAAGAAAGTCCTGTAGGCCCAATGATGATGAAGAATGCCTAAAAGTGCATGAGAGAAAGAAGAAGGAGGCATCCGCAAAGGATATTTTGGTCTAAAACACTCCTTATATTGGAGGTGTGTGGGAAGGAAGCCAAACATCCCCCTCCAAAAAAAATACATGTAACCAAACACTAGGTTACTAACTAAGAAATCTTATCCTTACATCCTTCCTAGCTAACCTTATACCCAAACATAGGGTTTTTTACATGAAAATTGTCTACTTTCTTCAAAAGTTTTCTACCTGTGTAGAGCTCCTCCTCTGCCTCCCTCTTTTTATCTTTATCCATAGCTTTTCGTCCTTGATGTTATTCCTCCTTATCCATGATCACACCACCATTATGAATTAAGGTCTGAGGGGTGACAGATGTAAGGAATTATTTGGGAAACGACTGGGTAAGTATGCTGACTTGAGGCAGGGTCTTTACTATTCTATGTTTTGTCCATTTTAATGTTCAAACGTTCTGTTGCCCTATCATTCATTAACACGCAGACATATATATGTAGTTAGTTAGTTAGTTCCTATCATGTACCTGGGAGAAATTAACAATAACCGGTAGTATATGTGCAACACAATCTTGTGGCTCCAATAGCTTGCCAAGAGCAGCACAGCCCTCCACAGCCAACAACCTGACAGAATCTTGATCTGGTCCAAGATTACAAGAGCATATTAAAAAGTTAAAGCACATTCAGGAGACTCTACAACCAAATCACAAGGCTTATATCCAGACAAATGACAGAAACTTTCTATAAAAAAAAGAGTAAAAATATGTATTCACTTACCATCTTGAGTTAAATCGTCAAAAATTGACATGATATCAGCCTTCAAATGAGCATATTCAACAGTTGCAGCAAATTTACCAAGATTTGATGCAGCCGACCTTCTAACCATAGGCATGTCATCCTGACATAACTGACTGTATATTGATCTCAACTCTGTTTTTGCTGTTTCTGGTGCACTAGGGTATGCAATATGAAATAGCCCACATGCAGAGACTCGGGCAGTAAACCATTCACCTGCTGCTAATCGCTGAACAAAAAAAGTAATAGGATGAATTGGACAGAATGTTCATTCAACATTTTCAACATAATCAACAGGAACTGGCAGTATACATATAATACATCACAGATGACAAAGAAGAACATACACATGTGATCACTTATTAACAACAAAATGTTATAAATTGAAAACTGCAAAGTCAGATATCAACTGTTCAAGTAAACACAGATCCATTGACCAACCAATTTCTTATTGATTACCAGGTTGTCCAGGTAATAGAATTTTTTTAAATTCCCATGAAATAAAGTAAAATTAATATAATAATCAGATCCACATCAAGCTGCAAACCACAAGTGAAACGGAAAAAAATATCAGATGTGAACATTAACTGACCTTCACCAATGGTATAAAATATTCAACTAAATCGCTCTCCCTCATTTGAGATCCAATTCTACAAAGCGATTCTACAGCTTTATCTCTTACACAGGTCTCCTCAACAGTGCAAAGTGTCTCGAGCGGTGGCAGTAACACACTGGCATATTCCACTCCCCCAACATAAGGAATGAAAACTCCCAACTCTTCTGCCATTGCAAGAAGTACCTCATCATCATCATCATTGTTTTCACTCAAAAATGGAATTAATTCCCGACGGGTTCGCTCCTCCCCAAGTGCACGTGCAATTGTTGATAGCCTGCGAATTGAGTTTAACCGCAGCTGAATGTCATCATTTTTCAACTCATCTATAAGCACTGCTATTGGATACAGTGGTTCGTCAGCCATAGACATTTTGCTTCGTTACCAATATTTCTGGCAGAATCAGAAAACCAATTAAACCATTAAAATACCAAACAAAACCACAATATAATAAGAGAGTAGAAGTACAGTTATAGTTATTAGTACACAGAACATCAAATACTACTAAATCAACACAACAACATTAATTAAATGTATAAAGCATTAAAACTTAAAAACTTTGAACTTGGAACTCCATCTTAATTAACTAATTTCATACATTACCTCACCCAATTAATTTTGTTCAGCTTTAGCACCCCATATAAAACCCAAATCAAGAGTTTATCAGCAGCCAAGTAGCAACTGCAAGTTCAAATTGCATGTGAAGTGTGCAAGAGCCCGTGCAAAACTATATGATTCTGTTAAATTTACTTATGATTCTCCAACATAAAAGACATGTATGTGACATCTAAAGCATTTCAAAAGTTTATAAAATCAAATAATTGAAAATTCGATATCAAAATATTCAGTCGAAAATAGAAGAATAAAGAAAATAGTGTGTCAAATCAAGACATGAAGGGGCAAATTATTGTACCGTGTACAGTGAAAGTGTCAATATCTTTCGACTTCACGAACTACCGAGATGCGAAGACGGAGAAATTGCGACCTTCTTCTAGTAAATCGCTGAATACAGCTCAAAAAGAATTTTAAAATTGCGAGGTGTTATGCATGGACACTGGAAACCCTAAGACCATTGAAGAAAGAGGAGAAGACGATAGAAGGAAGCAATGTGGTCACACACAGAAATGGCATTCGAATCACCTATGCTGGTTGAGTTTAACCTTAAAACGCTGCGTTCAGCAATTTACGCTTTTTTTTTTTTCTTTAACCTTTTCTTAACTAATTTATTTTAAAAAACATTCCCTCCATATTGTTTAATGTAATTTTTCAATATCAGATATTAAATATTTACTCTGCTGTTATATTCGTTATTAGTTATTGTGCAGTTAGAAAATAAAAAGATTAACGTAATACAATTTGGTGGTGGTTATAAAAAAAATGTATTTAGTATAGTAATACTATAAGCACCATGGTTAAAAAATCAAATGTGAAATAGTTTTTTTTGAGAAGTATAACAATTTCCTTTCATGATTTTCTATGTCGCTTTAATAATAAAAAAAATATTTATTCCCAGATTAATATTTTTAGGATACTGATTTGTAAGATCTTAATTTCATAAAATCTAAAATACCAATTACATTTTTTAATATATGTGAAAATTTTCTAAACAAAGCACAGTAAGAAACAAGGGAGTAATAATTATCATGTTAATTATAGTATTTTTTTTTGCATGATTAATAAAAGGAAGTGGTGTTATCTGGAAAAATAATAATGATTATGAAAGATATAAAAAAAATGGCCTAAAAAAGTGAAAGAGTGGTAATAAATCAATTGTATAAAAAATATACTGACTAAAACTTAAATTTTTCTCCTATTTCATCTCACTCATAGGAGAAGATTTTGGACACGTGACATCAGCTCAAAAGGTTCTTTCTTACTTCTTCCCTCAACTAAACAATATAAAAAAAATTGAAATATACAGTATTTTTTTTACCAAGTTTAATCAAAATTATAGTTTTGTTTCCGTAATTTATAATCATTTTTAACTTTTAACATACAAGTTAATGAATTTTTTATTTTAAGTTTATCTTATAATTTATTAGATCTGGCTGTATCGGAGATTTGTCAAAATAAAAACAATGAAGCTCAAACTTGATGTATGAAATCAAGTTGTTTTCATATTAGAGTAGAAAAATTTTCTATTAAAATTCACTTTTGTTTTAATCCTTTAATAATATTAAATATCTCGTTTTTTGTTAACTCAAATTTATTTTCGTACATGGCCACCATAAAAAAAATTACACAATTATTTCATTTGATTGTTTTAAATATAACTTTAAAAATAATTATTCTAATATAAGTAAATTACTTTTTTGACTTAGTTATCCGTGACTAGATGACAATCTACAATAATTAGGCACTATATTTTACTTAAATTCCATTTTCTTGTATACTTGTAGTGTTTGCCTGCTTCCATGAAAAGGTATAAAATATTTGATTGACAGAAAAATTCATGCATCACTTTCACTAATCCTTATTACAAGTGTTTGTTTAAATTTCAGCTGGCTTCATTTTCTCCTCCTGTGAAACCTTTCTCCCTACGTTTATGTATAATCTTTGTAAATAGAAGCTCATGTTGCAGACTTTCAGCAGATTGAGGAGACACCTTTTAAGACTAAAAAAAGTGAGAGATGATTATTTATAAATCATACAGAGTATATAAAGATGAGATATTTTGGACTTTATGAGTTTGAATCCTCCCACTTCTCCAGAAAAAGGAATGCAGGTTCAGCTTCAAAGTTATTTTTCAAAAGTGAAAAAAAATATCTTTGTTTGACATCTTTCATGACCTATAAACAAGGAGACTGTAACTCCTACTTCAACAACGGTTCTTGAACTTCTAAGGGGTCTTTAAATTTGGCCTTCTCACTAAGATCTTGAAATTCATCCACCAGATTTTGAAGCCTCGCAACAAACTCTATTAAGTTTGAAGCAAATGTTGCCAAAGACAAGGAGCTAGCACTTTCGTACACTTTGGATTCTGGCTCATTTGCCATCCCATCTCCGAAAAAAGATAAATTTGACCGCCCCAATAAGCTCTTGGTCGCAGTCTGTGGAAGATGGGATTCTGGGGTGGAAGGTTCTATTTTTATGTTGAGTTTTGGATCATCCCTTATTTCATTCAGGGAAGTGATTTCTGGTTTATTGCTCTCACTGTCTTTAACATTCATCAAATTCTCATGTTCTTTTTCCTTTCGCAGTCTTGCATCTTCCCAGCTCTCATAGTTAACTAGGAGGAATGACAATCGATCAATCTTCATCTGCAATTGTTCTGCTGCTTCATGAACATCTAAGAGGATCTCACCGCTGCCTAGTCTTTCCATCCTTTCCACTTTGCTTCCAAGTGTTCGCAATACTTTAGCTCCTTCAATACCAACCTTCTGAAGTTCTTCATAGAAAACCAGCCTCTTCTCTGGAGGTGACTGTGACATAAGCAATATATATAAGAATAAATAATACATGTATACTGATATCCATCTAATCACAAGTTATTACTAATTGTAAATCTATTCACTTTTATAATAATTACTTCCCCAGATCATATTCCAAAACTTATAATTAGCTGATAATGTGAAACACTAAATGTGCATAAACTTAAGTAGTTAATCCGCAATACATTCAAATTTGTAATTGGCAACCATAATCAGTTTTATGTCAATTATATTTAGTTTTCTACTTTTCTGTTATACTCATTCTGGGTATCTCATTATGTATATATATACTGTTTACAATAATAAAAGTTTACAGACATCATTAATATATTTTCTCTATCAGATTGTGACATGCTTACTTCTTGTCTAGTTTCTACACCTATAAACTATTCTACTCGTCTCTTTTCGGGTGAATCTTTCCTAGATGCATCAATTTATTGTGGTCTCATCGCTAGATGAATCTATCTAACTACTATCTACCCTGACATCACACATGTTCATCATTTTACCTAATTTATGTTGTTAGTATCAAAACTCTTTCCTATTTGCCTCCTAGAGTGACAAGGTAGCATAAAACAATAACAAAAATACAAATCAGAGAAGGAAATGTTTCCTTCACCTGTATTTCTGAAAGTATGCATCCATGCATTGCCATGACCATGAAAGCACAATGCCTCAATGCTCCACTAACTTTGACGTAGCTTTTCCAAGGATAATGGAACATCTTGTATGGACCATGAGGTGGTTCCCATAATGCAAAATCTAACTGCAAGAGCAAAAATAGACTTGTAATGTGGACACTATATCTTTAGCGTTAAGTCTTGAAAGAAGAGATACCAGAGTCTCTTCTTGAGTTGACGATTGCACTGCTGTTCTATATCCACGGTAAAGAGGGTCATCAGAGGCTTGATAAACCAGTATTTTGGACGGGACCCTCTCATATTCAACGCATTGCAGGTACCCATTTACACAACCTAAAAAAAGTCCCACAGGAACCAACCTAGAAGTTCAGCAGCAAGAACAGACTAAAAAATGTTTTGCATGAAATTAAAAAAACTACTTTAAAGCCGTATATTTATTAAATGTTTTTGCATTTTTTCAATATTTCAGGAGCCAAGAGACATGTGAGAAAAGATGAGGAAAACCTTCTAAAGATGCGGCAACTCCAGTGAAATTTTTCACCACCGATTTGTGCAGATCCTCCCCAGACCAAATGGGATAAATGCAAATATTCACAGACAAACTTACACCAGCGCCTATACCAATTAGAACCAATCTGTAAAAAGCTGTTGTGAAAAATTGCAAACCGTGTCTCCCAGACACTAGCACGATACAAAATGTCAACAAGAATACACGAAAGCCATATTCATATTGCTTCATCGCAGGGTACAGCCTCACATAGCTCGCACAGAATCCTGCACACCACAACAACACTGTCATCAGCAACATACACATGTATCATCATCATCCGAACGTTGCCATCAACTAAAGTACAATGCTTTCACCAAAAAAGATGTAAAGAATGTTGCCCCAACCTGCAATAAAAATAGAGACCACAATGATAATCTCCTCAAAAGCTCGACCAACCAACACGGATAGTTGTGCAATACCCAGAGCAAGCACTCCAGCAGAAAGTGTTCCCAAAGCACGATTGAAACCTTTATTCAGGGTTGCACCTACACTCCCACATTACCACAACAATGAAAAGGAAAAAAAAAAAGTTAATCTTTTCATCAAACAACATAATCAAAGGCCAAAATGAAAAATTTTCAAAAAATTATTATATAGTCCCAACCAATTTTTACATATGAAGCAATTAATAAAACTCAGCCATCAAGTAGAGATTGGTCACGAGCCTCATCATACAACAAGTTATTACAAAACTCCAGAAATTATCATGTAGTCTGAATCTACCACTTGTTTATACACCAATTTTCATAATTTTCATACGAGATGACATATAGTAGTGGTGTTTTTCAACACTCCCAAAAAGAAAGTTTATAAATTTGATTACATAGCACGTGAAATTAATCAGAATGGTGTAGCCTACAAAATTTTCTTTGAAAACTCGTAAAGGCATTGAGAAGTATGGAATACCTATGCTGAATTCGAAAACGACGACAACAGTGAGGATTGCCCAGACAGAGTACTTGCTAAACTGTGACTCTTCAACGTAAATAACAAGAGAGACAATGGCTAAGGATAAGCCAGCTTTGATCGCAAAGACGACTTTGCGTTTATCATTGCGACCCATCTGGTACAATTTGGAGGCAATGTCTTTGGTCCAGTTGTGGAGGCCAGCGACGCGATCAGAGAGCGCGTCGAGGAACGAACGTTTGGAGGGGTCATTGGCTTCGTCATTGAGACCAACAAAGTCCTTCTTGGAGAGAAGCCTCTCCTTGCTCTTCTCAAGGAAACTGTGTCTGAATGACCCCACTCGTGCGGCAAATCGCTCTGAATGCGTGAACTTATTCATTGCGAAGGACGAAACGATGATGATGAAGATGATGAGGCAGAGAGCATTTCTGAACAGAGGAAGAGAGTTGAAGGAGAGAGAGAATGAAGGAAAAGTGTTGCCTTTGGGTGTGGCGAAGCGAAGGAAGAGCACATGAACCCGCCAAGTGACCCTTCTTCTTCCGTTATTGTTATTTTTGGAAAAAAAATAAAAACAACATACGTTATCTTTTGAAATTTTCTTCTTTTACGTTAATATTTCCAAAAAGAAAATAATATGGTTAACGTTGAAAGTGTTCTCCAACGAAATTTAAGTTAAAGAAAGTAAAAAAGATAAATAATTTTCCTTATTTGAATAAAAGATATTTATATTTATTATCCAATTTTCTTCTTTTCTTATCTTATCTCTTTTCAAACATCTCTTTCTTCTTTTTCTCTAGTGCGAGACACTCTTGATCCCTTTTCTTTCCTTATGTCGCCTTTCTTTCTAACATTCTTCATCTGCGACGTTTTTCAGAAAGGTAATAATAACAAGTATATTTCCATTCTTTAGATTTCTGTTTCTTTTTGGTGTTTATAGAATTTGTTTCTAAAACTTATTTTCAAATTCTAACAGATATATAAAAACCGAAACAGTTAAAATTGATTGAAAAAGTGAAAAAAAAAAAAAAAAGTTGAAGTGAAGTCACGAAATCAAAACTTTTGATCTCCTTCTGGGTGTTGAAGTCACGAGAAGCTTGCAGTCTTTGGTATACAGGGATCTCGGGAAGAGATGCATTGGAAGAACACAATGAAGTTGGTTGAAACAAAATGCTGGGGACCACAAAAGTTGTGCATGCATATAGTTGGACGCACACTATCCGGCATCACCACAAATTTGTTGAACAAATTTGGATCTAAAAGAAATTTGGTATACCAGATAGGCACGAGTTGCTGAAAAGGATTAAGGCATTCACCGATGCTACCTTTTTTATATTGAAACACGTAATTGGAGAATGGGAAGAGAAACTTACCCTTCTCACTTCAACGTTCACTTAAGCATAGTATTGTATCAAGATTGCAGTAGCATGCTATATGACAGGTTACAAAAAAATGTTTTATACTGTTGAATAGTGATAACAAGTACAGATTCAAACTGTCTTATGGAGAAACATTACAGGCATATACTGTATAAAATTGAAGTGGAAAGAAAGAGAAATGCATATTGGAAATTAAGCAAAGGGTGCTTGTTGTGAGCCAAATCATTGGTTCCTAATTGGATGGAACAACACAGTGGAGTGGTTGGCAATCTGCAAGCTGAATTGCCCTCCCTTTTCACTCACATCTATCTTTGTCCCTTTTGGAGCACTCAACTCAAAATTTGACACCATCTTTGCAATCACAAGTCCAAGTATTGGTAATGCAAGTATGATTCCAGGGCAACTCCTCCTTCCCACACCAAATGGCACGAACCTAAAATCAACCTTTCCTCCTGCAACAGCATCTGTTGCACACTCCTCTTCCAAGAACCTTTCTGGCCTAAACTCCTCTGGATTCTTCCACCATGATGGGTTATTGGCAAGCCACCAAGCATTTACCACCACCTTGGACTCTTTTGGGATAGTGTACCCTCCTAGCTTTGCTTCTTCCAGGTTCATGTGAGGCACCAGAAGAGGAATTGGGGTGTGAAGTCTCAGTGTTTCTTTCACAGTGGCTTGTAAGTATGGTAGCTCGTGTAGGTTGGATTCCGTCACTGCCTCCCCTTTAAGCACTTCTGATATCTCATCACGTATCTTGCCTTGAACACTTGGATGATTAACCAACTCAGCTATTGCCCATTCCATGGACCATAACGTTGTCTCAATTGCTGCAACGTTGATGTTTTCTACTATGTATATCACATTCTCTTCACTGATTTCTCCCTTCATCTGAGCATCTATAATGTGATCAATTGCACAGCTAATCTTGTGCTTCTCCCCATTGGCAGCCATTATTTGTCTGCACAGCAATATGAACAGAATAAAAGTTATACTTCAAGTCCTAAGAAAGACACATTTTTTCAATCAAATTAGTCCTTGTCACATGCATGCTTAGGGTAACATATAAAACTTAACTCATGCAATTTAGACTAGTTAAAGACAAGCCTAGTGCAATAAATACTAATTACCTTCTTTTCTCAACATAGTGGGTGTTGAAAAATGCAAGCCTTCTAGATTGCAAGTCCTTGCACTTGTTTAGGTACCCCCTCAAGAATGGTCTGAGCAATGGTATAAAATCTCCATAATTGTATTCAAAACTCTGAGCCAAACGGCTTCGCTCAGAGTTAAACCTCGTGGCCTGAATGAACAAAGGGTCCTCTTGTGACTCAAACTTGGCGTCAAACATCATCCTATACATGATATTGTACAGCATCAACTGAAGCCGTTTTCTGATAACGATCCCTTCGCTCCTCACTCTCTCGTTCAGGTTGAGGTCACGCACCACCAAGTCCATCTCCTCCTCCCACATGCTGCTGTAGTTGTGGACAACCTTGTTGGTGAAGAATGGCAGCGTCATGATCCTGCGCATTTTGCGCCAGTGGTCACCGTAAACGGTAAAAACCATGTCTTGGCCGTTTCCAGTGAAGATATCAAACACAACGTTGCGTGGGCGCGACCCAAATTCAACACCTTGCGAATGGAGCACTTGGGCAGCAAGCTCGGGATCAGAGACCACAACCAAGTTTTTGGAACCTAGTTTGAGCAGAAACACAGGACCATAGGTTCGTGACATTGACGCTAGAAGACGGTGGTTCAGATCATTACCAACTTGCAACCAGTTACCAAATATAGGAACTGATAGAGGACCAGGGGGAGTGGAAGAGTAACTTTTAGAACTTAAGAACAATTTGTATATGATTAGAACCAAAAGGGTCGTGGCAATAGGAATGGAAACATTGAATGATGAAAAGGGTATGGAAAAATAAGAATGCAAGAGCTTTGTAATAGAAATGAGTGATACCATAACTGCAGTGGAAAAAATTGGTTTCTTCATATGAAAACTCATTTTTTGTGTTTAATGGAAGTGTGAGATAAGTAGAGTAGAAAGGAAAAACGTGTTTATATATTAGTGGTGATGAGGTTGGTGCCCCATGGTTTGTGATGAAATCCATGGGCAGTGTTGAAAGCAAGGTAGGTGGATGTTATAGGTCAATAAACCATTTTTTGAAGTCAGATGTGATTGGTCAAGCCAAGCCACCCAGGAGTAAAATATAATGTGATTGGTGATGCCAACATGAACCTAGGTTGTTTAAACTACAAGTATCTCTTTTTCATGGGATATTGGTTAAGTTATTATACTCTTATACATGAGTTACTTTGCTTTTGGTCAATTTTGGTATGTATGATAAGACAGTAATTCTGATTTGGCAATCTGTCATATCGTTGGTGGAGAGATTTGCTGTTAAATTTTTGTCTGCTACTACTTTATTAAAAAGTTTATATGGATATCAAAATAAAATAATATATATTAGCTTTACTAACTAAATTATCCATTTAAGCTAATTTTATAAAATAAAACTTTAAGTTTTCAATTTTTATTTCTGGCAAATCAATCCCGTGGTCTCCCAGAAAAACTACGTGGCCACTTGCCAACAGGCCACTTACTCTAGTCTAGTTTTTGACCAAGGCAAACAAAAATCCAAAAGAAAATACTTAAATAAATTAAAATATATAAAAAGATAGATATGAAATTATAAAATAAATAAGTAGATTGATATTATTAATAATATATTATATGACTAAAAGATAAAAAGTTGATTCGGTATATCCAGTTTGTGATACAAGGATTCGCAATTAAAAGTTGTATAACAAATATAAATTTTAAGCCTGATTGCACGAATCTTTCAAAAAAAAAAAAATTGTGAATTTGTTTTGAATAATGTTAATGATAATATATTTATAGTTTTTTATGTAGTTAGTTGAAATTTTATAAAATCTTAAAATCGATGGAAAGGATTTTTTTTTTTAAATGGTTAGCTTACAATTTTATTTATGTGTGTTTGTCTTATTTAAACATGTGATAACCGTGTAAAAATATACGAGAGAAAATTGTGGGAGAAGCATTGATTTAAATAGAGAGGAGTTAACTTATTCTCTTATGTATTTGTAAATATTATATTAAGTTTTATGAAGAGAAACGTACTTTTAAACATTTTAAATGATTTGTATACATATGTAATTATGTTTGGTAATCGCCTTTCAAAGGAAGTTTGTTTTTATTTTAATTGTTGTTATACTATTATAGTTATTATGATTTGGGCTGTTACCACCAATAGTTAACTAAAAATACAAATTAAAAAAGATAATTAACGGAAAATAAATTAAATGATAAAGGTATAAAATATAAAGAAAACATTAATTTGTTACTATAATAAATTAAATAATAAATGCATAAAAATAAATAAAATAATATGTGGTCCAAAATTAATAAAATACACACAAATCAATTTTAATATAAAAGAGTTTAATATCGCTTTTCATTGCCTTGCTAATTAGAGTGACACACTATATTTAAGGATAAAAGTACTTTGAAAAGATTAAAATTTATATAATCCCTTGATCCAATTTTGTTTTCTCCTATCCTACCTCTTGTTATTTTTCTCCCTCTTCCTCTTTTACTTCATCCAATCATAAGTCGAACTTATTTTATTTTATAAATAATAATTACATACATTAAATAAAACTTTATCTCTTTTTGTTTTTCCCCGCCTCTTACATGGAAGATAAAACTGAAATATTCTTTTAATTATTTTTATCATAATTAATATATATATATATATATATTGTTTTTTTCGTTGTATTTTTATTTTACTTCATTATAATGTTTTTTTAAAAGCTAGTTAATTTGTTTTTATGTTCAAACTTTATCCAAATAAAATACGAATAACTTTTAAAATATTAAATTCATTATATGTTAGATAAAGGTTTAGCATATCATTTTAATTTAGTTTTGATTTTATATTTAAATAACTAATATAAACATATTTTTTTTTACAAACATCGATTATAGTTAGGAGTAAAGATGTAATTGAATAAACACACCTATTTTGCTTATATTGCTTGTTTATTAATTTTTTGTTAAAACACATGTAAATATACATATTTTGTTTGATAAGTTTTTGTTTGGATAAATAATTTTTTTTGTTTGTTTTATAGCTTTTATCCATTTCATTAATCGATAATTGAATGTAATACAGGTTATTAGACTAATGAATATAAAAATATATTAAGTACAATTTTCTCTTAACCCTTTACATATACTGTATGTAATCAATTTGTTACTAATTTAAAGAGAGATTTATAAAAATAATCTTTAAAAAGTTTTATATGCAATTTATTTAGTAATTTAAAGAACCACCACTTTTAATTAAACGAATCTCTTTAGAAAGTTTGTTTAATAACACATTTGCCTAACATTAGTGTATATATGAGACAAAACACTTTTTTAAAAATTTTAAATATACGATTTAACCTTTACTTATTATTATTTCATATATTTTTTACATTTTTTTATCTTTTATATTTGCACTAAATATAGAATAAGTAATATACTTATTTAGAGATAGGGATGTTACAGGTATCATATTATTATGTTATCAACACTGTGTTTATTGAAATTAAATGAAAGCAACCACATTGCCTCATTTTATTAAGATGAGAACTTTGAAAATATTAAGATTATATTAACAAAATATTAGAGTCAGAAAACTTATTTTGTAAAAATAAGAATAACTGATTTATCGTATAATCAAAAGAGAAAAAAATGAAAAATAAAAAAACTAAATTCATCATAGGAAATTTCACATATATCCATCTCTAAAACATTATAAAATAATATTATAGATAATAAATTATGATCCATGACATTATGAAAATAAAGTTTGACATAAAAGTACATTAACATAAATATGAAAATTCACAAAACAGTTAAAAATAAAATAAAACAAAAAATTACAGGATAATCATTTTACAGAGCAATATAGTAATATAGATAAGAAGTCTATGAATTTAATGAGATAGTAAAATAAAAAAAAATTATACTATATATACGTATTATTTTGTAGTAGATTTTGAATGAAACAAAAGTTCCAAAATTATATTATTGATATATTATACACTTTGAAAGTTCTTAAAAATCAACATAGACAATTATTTTATTTTCTGCACGATACAACATACTTTTTATATTTATTTTTTTTAAATATTAATAATATTATTGTTATTTTATATATTAAATAATTTTTTTTCATTCATATTTACATAAACATTTTTTTTATATTTTATTTTTTTAATAATAATAAAAATAATGTTAGATGTTATTAAAATATTTATAATATAATTAATTTTAAAATTCAGTTTAACATATTATTTTGAAATATTTAATTTTTATAATTAATTCAATATTATTTAAAAAAATATAAATATTTTTTAATATTTATTAGATTTTTTTTATTATTTATCAAAAAAATTTGTTAATATTTATTAAAAGAATTGTTAATATTTATCAAGAAAAAAATTAACAGTTTTTTATTTAATTACATTTATTTATATAAATGACTCAATATAAAATAAAAAATAAATAATTTTTAAAATAAAAATAATAAAAAAATTGTTAACATAAGTGCAGAAAATAATATATATATATATATATATATATCATAGAGAACACAACTGCCATCAAGATATAGTTATCAAATAATTTAGATTATGTGAATAATTTAACTGGCTAATATATTATGCTTTTGTTTAGCCATTAAAAAAAGAGAGAAAGAAAATAAAGATAATAAAGGGGTAACAAGGATTACTTGGAGAGGCTTACAAGTAGACACGCTTGTAAAGCACGTACAAATTAACTAGTTGTAGTTGTAGGTCAGGTCCCTCAATCTGATCCAATACCAAACCTGCGCGTGCTACAATCGTGCGCGCTTTTCTGCCATTGTATCTTACAAGCACGAACACAAAAAAACCCTAACCCTAACTTCTCATCCAATCATGGCTACCGATGCCCGTGACTCGCGTCACAAGCATCGCCGATCATCCTCTCCGGAGGACGTCGACAGATCCTCCAAGCGCCACAAGCATCGCCACCACGGCCACCGCCATCGCCACCGCCACGGCAGCAAAAAGCGCGACGAAGATATTGAATTCGATGATCGAACCATTGCTGCTGTTCCTTCTCCACCTCCGCATAGACATCTCCCGGAGGACGATGTGGAGGAAGGAGAGATCCTCGATGACGAAGCTCTCGATAGCGCGGTTGGAAAAATAGAGACGGAATCTGATGTCGAACCTGGTGAAATCAAGGCGGCTGGAGATCGAGATGTTCAATCTGATGATCGGAATTCGGTATGTTGCGATTGATTTCGTTTATTTTTGTTTTAGTTCACTTGTTTACATTTTTGTGTATTACTAAACGTGATATCTGTTTGGTCTCGGAGAAAGTAGAGGCCATTGGAGTAGATTTGAAAGAAATTTCGTAATGTCTCAGTATTTTAGGTGTTTCAGTGTATCTCACTTCCTCTCGATGACCAAACAGAGTACTGCGATTCTTTGTTTTTGGACGTATGATGAGTTTTTTTTATTTATTTTTAATTCCTGAGAGCTTTGGTATAGTACCCTGTCAGTGTCTCATAGATATGTAAGAACCTGGTTGCACTACACGAACATGAATGAATTGCAAAAGAAGTCTCTCTAGGCGTTTCAGTGAAGACTGGTGGCTTACAGTTGATTTGTAAGAGCTGGTTATGAGTTTTGTAAATTTAATTTTGCTCATGGACTGATTTTAACGCACTGTTTATTTCATTTGGCATCACCTCTAGCACTTCGGTTTTCTGCATGCGCACTCAATTTTTCGTTTGTGCTGAACAGGGACACCTCAATGTAATTTCAGAAACTAATGAGGACATCAGGGTTGATAAATTTATTAGTCCTGCAACCAATGCAGATGATGGTGTAACTCTTAATCGTTCAATTGCCGAAACTCAAGATGGAAAGCATGCTACAGATGGTCTGGACAATGGTTATTTAAATTCTAAATCTTCCAGGGGGGATAAGTGGCGGAATGGGGAACTTGGACATTTTAAAGGGAATGAGAAACTAAAAGGTGACTTTGATAACGAAACACTGGAGCCTAATGTTAGAAAAACATATTTCCATAGGAATTCATCATCCGAAAGTGGAGGAGACAAGGGCAGAATATCAGGAAGTTCTCCTTCTCATGGCAGATATAGAAGTCGATCAAGATCAATTGGTCATACAAGAGACAGGTCTCGTTCTCGTAGTATCATAGATGAATATGTTCATTCCAAGAGAAGGCGCTCTGACTATGACTATGATGAGGAAAGAGTGAGGGCACGTGGAAGGGAGCACCATGGAAGTGTGGTAGATGATAGAAGGGAATACAGTAGTGGATATCACAATCGTGAGGCCCAGGATAGAGATAGGAGTAGGGATAGAGACTTGTACAGAGAAAAGAAACAAGAGGAAACAAGCAGGGGTAGGGAGATTGAGTTGGAGCGCAAAAGGGTAAAGGAACGCGAAAGGAGCCGTGAGAGGTATAGAAGGGATGTAGAAAAAGATAGGAGCAGGGAAAGGGAGGATAGGGACAGGAGGCGAGAAAAGGAAAGAGAAAGGAGCTGGGAGACAGTGTTTGAGAGGGATATGAGAAGGGAAAAGGAAAGAGATAGAAGTAGGGACAGAACAAGAGATGCTAAGAGAGATAGAGACCTGGAGAATGAAAGGGATGATAAGAATCGAGAGAAGGATAATATTAAGGAGAGGGAAAGGCGAGATGATAGATATAGGCACAAAGACAGAGACACTGCAAATGGTAAAGATAGGCGTGCGCGTCATGAAGATGGTAATGACAATGGAGATAGATATAGAAAACATTCAAGACATGAAGAAAATGATTACCATTGGGATAGAAAAAGAAATTCTGATAATCCTGTAAAGGTTCATAGCTCTGCAGAAGTGGATGAAAGCAAACTAACAAGGTATGTTAGTCGACTAAAAAACTTTCTTCAAAATCCCATTTTCTTCTATAAATATTTTTTCTTTTCTTTTCTATCACCTTTAGTTATTTTTGAAACAGTGCACTGAAGCTTTCAATTTTATATATATATGTATTTTTATTTTTATGTATATTGACTGCAGCAGTGAGGCTGAACCAGATGACTTAGAGGAGGATACATTGCATTTACCTGAGCAAGAAGAGGAAGATCTCAACAGAATCAAAGAAGAGAGTAGAAGAAGAAGGGAAGCAATAATGGAGAAATACAAGAGGCAGCATCAGCAAGTAGAAGTGGTTGGAAATGAACTAAAAGGTATTGTTTTTCCCCGTTTCTTTGTTGATCTGTGTGATGGGCTGATAGTACCACTTAAATTACCTTTATTTTTAAACGATTACTTGGTATATTGATTCTTACATAAGGAATTAACCTTTTTCAACGACACAAGTATGTTTGAATCCACAGGGGACCCACACCCCTAAACCTTTTGTGGTATTTTCAAAACATTTTTCTTGAATTTTTTTTTGAGTATTTATGTCTCATGCTCTCTCTCTCTTTCTCTCTCTCATAAAGGAAGCATAAGAGTGTATATGGAGTATTAAATATTAACATTACATCTTTGGCTCACCTGAAGTACACCATTGAGGATTCACGTAACCATTTTTCTATAGTTAGATAATAATTAATATTTTTATTATATTATTACCATTATGTTCAATTCTGAAATTAAAAGATTTTTTTGAAGAAAAAATATGTTAAAAGTGTTGAACATTATTTCATTTCCCCCTTGTTATCTTCCTACTTGGACTTCTTATAGTAACTTTGTAATGCACCCTTATTAGACAAGGATACAGACATTCCGACTGAAATCTCTGAAGTGCATGATGGTAAGAATGATGATGCTGATTATGTGGAGCCATCATTCACTGTTGGGAAATCTCCTGAAAATGTGAATGTTGCTTCTCAGAAGATATCTCTTGCTGGAGGCCTGGGAGAGGGTACTCCAAAGGTATGCCCTTCTTTTGAAGTAAAAATTACTCAATAAGTTGGATATATATATATGTATATTATGTGTGTGTGTATTTATATATGTTGGATTTTTTAATCTCATTTGTTATACTTACAGAGTGAAAGGTCAGAGGACAAGTATTGTGATGATATATTTGGGGAGACACCAACTGGAGTTCGAAAATCAGTAAGTGTTTTAGTCATACTATTCTAATTTGAAGTATATGTGTGCACTTGAATTTGTAATATCTTACTTCATAGTAGAGTGTTATGATACGGAATGTAGTATGCTGTCATATCGTTTCTGATTATGGATGGATCTAATACAGCTGGTTTATGTGTCTTTTTCATCACGTACACTCTTCGATACAATTCCCACAACCTTTCTTTGTGAACCTAATTTGCCTTTATTAGGGGATTTTTTGTTTGTTTCTCATTTGACATAACCACACTTATTGCAGTTACTTGCTTCTGGAACTGTGTCAGTATTTTTTACTTTTCTTGAATCGTTAAACCTATAATTGTTTAGTTATTTCTTTTCTCTTATATTAACTATTAAGATTTACTACCTTCTTTTTAGGGAAAAGGAGATGGTTTAATGATTGAAAAGGTTGGCCTACATGACAATTGGGATGATGCAGAGGGTTATTACAGTAAGTATCATTCAATTGTATCTATCTGTTTTGATAACTTTCTTTTGATTTGTTGTTTTGAGGCCTGAGAGTTTGACGAATATTTTTGGCCTGTCTTTGCCAGAAACATTATTAGTTGTTCAGATAACTTGTTTATTGGTTGACCATTTTTAACATGTCTTTATATTCGTTCTTTCAAATGTAGCGGCATAGATATTTTTTTAATCAAAGATGTTACTTTAATTTTGTTGTTTTTGGAAGGAATGACTGGAAATAATCAATGCATGAATGCAAGTCCTCACGCAATTGAAATACCTGAACTATCATTTTAGTTTTTACTTAAATGATGGCATTTAAGACCCAGAGTGGTATGTTTGACAATAGCATGTTTTACACATCTTTATTTACCTGAGACATTTACAGTGGATCTGTCGGCTAAACCTGCATATGGTAGAATCTTTAGGGGCTATCAGATTTTTTTGCAATTGTTGGAATTTCTCAGATACATTTGTTTTCCTTTTCATTTGTTATGCTGTGACGTTGTTATGCAGGCTATCGTATAGGTGAAATACTTGATGGCCGATATGAAGTCACTGCTGCACATGGGAGGGGTGTCTTTTCCACTGTTGTTCGGGCAAAGAATCTAAAGATGGGAAATGGTGAGCCAGAGGAAGTAGCAATAAAAATAATTCGTAATAATGACACCATGTGAGTGATGTTTGTTTCTTGGGAATCATCAGTGAACCATTTTTTTTCTTTTTGGATAGTTTTTTATTTTTTTTCTCACTGTTCTGCATATCTAATGTGCATAGGTACAAGGCTGGTATGGATGAATTGGTCATATTGAAGAAATTAGTAGGTGCAGATCCAGATGATAAACGTCATTGTGTTCGTTTCCTTTCAAGTTTTAGATACAGGAATCATCTTTGTTTAGTTTTTGAATCTCTTAATATGAATCTCCGTGAGGTTTTAAAGAAGTTTGGTCGCAATATTGGCCTTAGGCTAACAGCTGTGAGAGCATACGCAAAACAGCTTTTTATTGCCTTGAAGCATCTCCGGAACTGTGGTGTTCTTCATTGTGATATAAAGCCAGATAATATGTTGGTATGCCTAAAATACTATTGTTTTCATATTTTTTTCAATAGTTTTGTGCCCTACTTTCAAGAAAAAATCTATAATCTAACTTTTATATCTTCAATTTCCTCTTCTGACAAGGTAAACGAGGCTAAAAATGTTTTGAAGCTTTGTGACTTTGGTAATGCCATGTTTGCTGGTAAAAATGAAGTTACACCATATCTTGTGAGTCGTTTTTATCGTGCCCCAGAAATAAGTAAGTTCCATTCATTGTATTTATGATTTTGCTATCCCTGACTGCTTTTTTCTATTGTCTGATGGTTGGCAATTGTTTGAGCTTTTGAATGTTTGTATGCAGTACTTGGCTTGTCATATGATCATCCGTTGGATATTTGGTCTGTAGGCTGTTGTTTGTACGAGTTATATGTAGGTAAGGTTCTTTTCCCTGGACTTACTAACAATGACATGCTACGACTTCACATGGAACTGAAGGGCCCTTTTCCAAAGAAGATGCTACGTAAGGTATACATTTATTGTTTTATTTATCTATTTTTTCATTAGTGTCGAGCCACTGTTTGATTTTGAGTATGAATTATTTCAATACTTGATACAAGTTTTATATTGTGTATCTATTTTGAGTTTAGCTCCTAAATTACTCCTTTTATGTTTCTGTGCCTTCAATTCAATTTTTGATGTAAATAAATTTATTGTATTATTAATGATATATACTTATTTTTTTACTATCTTCCTTGCAGGGAGCATTTACTGAACAGCATTTTGATCAGGACCTGAATTTTCTTGCAACCGAGGAAGATCCTGTGACAAAAAAGGTAAGCTAGACTTTAAATTGTATTTCAAGCAGGTCTGTTATCAATGATGAATGGATTTTTTGACGAGTTTGAATAATGATGCTATAATTACTCCTTAATAGGCAATAAAGCGGCTGATTCTCAACATAAAGCCAAAAGATATTGGGACACTCATCACTGGCTCTCCCGGGGAGGATCCGAAAATGTTAGCCAACTTTAAGGATCTTCTGGAAAAAGTTTTTGTCTTGGATCCAGACAAGAGGCTGACAGTGTCACAAGCTCTGAACCACCCATTCATCACTGGCAAGTGAACAATGTTGCTGAATTTGACTCCCAAAATGATATACACTGATATTTGTACATAATGATCCAATTGATATTGAGGTTCTAATTTTATTTGGCACTATCTATCTTCTGTGTATGGCCCAAGGAGTGTCATCACAGTTGTCGGCATGTTGAAGTGAAAAAGGGTGATGTCTCTCTACAGGCGTACACTTTACTGGCGGTTCTTTCAGTGGAATGTACTGTTTCTATTGTAAGACAACTTGCCAATGGCAGTTTCCTTTAGTGTAGCTGTATTTGTACTTCAAACATTGCTCTTCCAATTCAATTCTCGGAAAGTTTAATTTTGTATTTTTTGATAGGCTGGTTTATTCTTTCTTCACTCTTTTTCTATTTTGGGTAACTTTTATTTTGTTTGGCTAATACTACTTGCATAGATTATATTCTTGTCACTCTTGGTTTTCATTGTTACTGTCAATTCATATATATTCCTTGGATTCTGGAGATTCTAATTTAATTTCTCATTCAGGACACATATCACTGGTTTGAGGCATCCCTTCATGCTTAGATGCTTAAAAGGAACCCAGGAGAAGGTACCTTGGTTTGTTTATTGGGAGATTAATTTCACCGTGCTGGAATGAGTTATGATTTCCATTTTCATTAACAGTGGCAATTGAATAACTACCACATTTGAGTAGGAACTTATTACAGTGAGCTTGAACTGTCAATTTTATTTTATTTTTCATGAGGAGAATCTATGGTTGTTGGTGCTGTTTGAGCACGTACTCACGTTAATTGTTGGTGTTAGCTGGGTGCATGAGTTAGGGGAAGGGAGGGAAGTGGGTCAGTGTTGACCTAGCTCCCTCTTCCAGATACATGTGCCCCTAGGCCATAAGCCTAGTTGTTGCTGCCTTCTAAATTGTTTCAGTATAAATAAATGGTGAATTCCCAAGCAATAGCCTTTTCCGCTTTAGATCTTTTTATTTTCAGTTATGACTTAGGTGGGATATCTTATTTCTTGAATTGTACTTGAGCATGCCTTTCCATCTGTTGTCATGTATTATTTATTAATATTTTTTTCTTCTTCTTAAATTTACCCATATGCATATCCTAATAAACTTGTGTTGCATCTTATCCATGGCGGGTCATTTTGGAGGCAATTCCACTGGATGTCTTTGGCTATGTTCTTGAAGCAAATTCATTTCACGGTAAGCAATTCAAATTCAGAAACTATTGTTCTGTTAAGCTTGTGGTATGGATTAAAATTGCAAAATAAATCTGATTCTTATTTCATATTTAAATCTTAGGTACTGCATCTTCGTGTCCTGCAATTTTTGTAAGTATATTCAAGTCCAACTCCTTTCTCATCTTTGTGGGTGTTGAAGGCATTGATGGTCCTTTGCATCCAGTTTCATACAGTGTACCTAGTCTGTATTCCCGTTTCTAAATTTGAGGAATATCCAGTTTGCAATTTGCGTTAAAACTTTCCTGCTGCGTGTTTCTTGTGTTAAATCTAGATGGCGTTTAGGTTTAATTGTCGGGCTATGTGCCTTACTTCCTGAGTTGTTTCTTCTGATTAAACATTGTGTTTTTGGATATGCTCCTGTTTCATGTTGTCGTAAACACGTAATATTGTTTGGTATTGGCCAATCTTGTTATTTTACTTGAGATTCATTGACTAGCGTGTTGATTTCATGTTTTATTTATTTTTGAAAATGAAATTGAGTTTTATTTTTTTGGTAGAATAAATTTCTTGTAGGAATGCAATACGCATACGTACTCATTCACACTTCCCCTTAATAGGGCTTTGGGTATTTTAAAATTTAGTGGGAGAGGATGGCCGCGAATAGGGTTGGGATGCCACCATAAGGGGACTCAAAAGTAACTCAATGCTGTTAAATTACCGTTATGGTGCTGCGATTATGCTATAACTCATTTTCTTCCTTGCTTATTCTTCATCTGTTCATCACTTCAGATATTCATCTCTTTTTCACTCGTGTTCTCTGTGTCTGTTTTTGTTTTTCATCTATTCAATGATTTTGTGCCGAGTTTTATTGTTTTTAAATTTCGGTTGAGTTCTGTTTTTTATAACTTCTGAATCACGTTGCATGTTTTTATTTATTTTTTAATTAAGCCTATGTTTTTTTCCCAAAAAAATTTCAATTCAAAGACGATGTGAAGCAATCAATCAAATTCTTTCGAGATTTGATCCTGTCCTTTTAAATTTATTTTTGCAGTCTTTTTTTGTTATTATGCGTCCACCATGGCTTCCGCCATAGGGCGCCATCCGCTATTGATCACCCGAAAATAACCCCCCTCCAGATTCAAACTCATTTGCAATGTTTATCATGGGCAGAAAAAGGTTGGCCTATTCTTTTGCAGTCTTCGGGTATTGGCATCCATGCATGTACATTTTAGCCTGTCAGTTTACCTTTTTTATATTTTAATTTTTTTAATTTGATAATGAATAGATAATAAAACGGCCATTCAATTTAAGTAAATAATCATCAGCCATAGTTTACGCATTACGATAGAGTAATAATCATATAGTCAACCTCATCCAGCGGGGAAAAGGTTTGCATGACTGCCATACCTTACTAATTTACGACTATTTTAAAATTGGAAACATGAGACTACCATTTTTCGGTAAATGTTCTATATTGGAGAACAAAACAGACCTGCCTCAAATGTTGTCATGTTAATGCAGTTGTACCTTTGTTGTACAAGTTAATGGAAACCTGTCAAGACGGGACTGTCCTTGGGTGTGGGTAGTTTCTACCTCACCCAGTGAGAAAAAGGTTTACTTGATTGCCATATCTTTACTAATTTAGGAGTTCTGAAATTTGAAACAACTACCTATTGACTAACACTTCCTATTTTTTGGATAAGTGTATCTTGGAGAAGCGTAAGACCTATCTCAAATATGGACATACTAATGGAGATGTACCGTGGCTGTACAAATCAATGGTAAGCTTTCGAAACGGGATTGTCCTATGTGGGTAGGTTGTAGCTGTTTATACCTACAGAAAAATCTCTTTTCCTTCATATCTGTGAACCGTTTATTCATTTAATATCCTGATCTCTTGATGTGTAGCTTAAATAGCATGTTCCATAAACCATTTTTGTGAAGTATATACCTAAAGGAAAGCAGATCCTACCGAGTCATTTTGAAATATTCATATTCCATTTATGTGGACCCCATGAAGCCGATTTCTTCAGGTAAGAAATACTGCAAGACTGGTATTTTGAAGGGAATATTAAGCCAGCTAACAAATATATATTAGCATAGTTTGCTATGGCATGTTGTGTGAGAAATCCTAGGCATCTGAAGTTATCTGAGCAGAATTCTCTACCCATCAATTTTTCCACCCCGACTACCTCCACCTATTCCCTGCCGCTACCTATCAAATCTGTGACTCAACCCTAGTACTAGCATTTCTCTTTAAGTCTTTTTTTGTTGAGAATGTTGTACTAAATCTTATGTAGAGTTTCTAAAAATAACCGGGCGAAAGCACTAAGACCTTGTGCAATCCGAATGCAACACCTGATGGTGAATGGTTTTCCTCTTGGAAAGAACTTCTGGCTCAGGTTGCATAAGGATGTGGCCTTTTTGCCCTCAGTGAAGCCCACGTTGACTTGTCTCTAATTCCCCTCATTGATGGGTAGAACCTGTACAGTAATGATTGTTATTCGACTTTCTCGAAAAACTAGTTTGGGCAGGTCAGTACCCTAACACAAATGTGCGTGAGTTAGATCTAGATGTGGAAATGAAAATAATGAAAATACGATCTGGTGGAGTTGGTGTAACTGTAATAAATGATTCGATCGGCAGTGGAGCGGTGATATAAGTTGGAGTAACAGGGATAAGGCATATGCTTTATGGTGGGGTATTTAGTTTCGGTTGTAGAAATTCAATTTGTTTCGTGTTGCCTTATTCATGAAGCTCAAGATCCACTTTTCAGTCGAGTCTCCTGTGCCGTTTTTTCTGTGCGCATTATTGGGAAGTAGGCTATGGCCCACAGGTTAGCACGTGGACTTCTGGTTAAATTGACCGCTAAATATGTCGAAATTTGAAGGCAGCAGAACTGTCTCTTCAATTTTTGTTTTTTACTCAACTTCTCAGTAGTCTTTAGTTGTTCAAAAACAGTGTATTTAATCATGTATTTAATCATTTATAATAACAATGTTTAGAGTTGTGGTAGTATTTCATTACCAATATCTGAATAAATCAACGTTAATATTAAGAAATAATCCTGATAGGAAAATTTTGTCATGAAAGTTTGGCATGCACCATAGACATTTCAAGTTGTGTCAAATAATTATTTATAGGTATTATACAATATAGTTTCTCTTTAATATGTTTTTTTTCATTATTTTGGGAATAAGAGTAGACGGGTTTTTAAATCATTTCCACGGGAGAACTAATGCCGTGTGTGCAAAGGCATAGAATAGACGCTGTGCACTTTTACAAATAAATTACTGATGCCTACGTGGGACCTTTTATATTGTTTGTTACGTGAGACAATAACTGAAGTAGCAGTACATCTGTACCCAATTTATTTTCAACCTTGGATTAAAAGAAATAAATAAATTAAAAACAATTAACATTAAAATAAAATATGAAAATGTTATAATTTTAGTGTCAGATATTAAAATTAAATTATAATAATTCTCTAATACTACAAATAATTTTTCAATATCAAACTTTTTCAGTAGTATTATTTTCACTTAGTGTTAACGGATATTAAATTTAAATTATAATAATTCTCTAATTTCACAAATAATTGCTATAGACCAAACTTTTTAGAAGCATTGTTTTTCTGTGATTTTAATAATGTGAAAAATGCAAGAAGTATTCTAAATTCATAATAAAACTATAATACGTTATAACTAAGGAACATACAACAAATTCAAGTTTTGTTTTGCTTCAAAGATTATGTAATAAAAGGTTAAACACTTGAAAATAAGATAGATAAAATTCTGTAATGTATATCTGTAATCGTAAAATAAAATGCGCAGAAGCACTGACATTTTTAAAATAAAGTACAATTGATATTATTTCTTTTACAAAATGTAACTTTTGATCTATGAAAACAAAATTACTTAACCGTGGCAGCTTATTCTTATTTTCTATGACGTACATCTAAACACAGCTGGTCTTTTAAAAATCACTTTTTTATTTAATTAATGTTTTGGAAATCACAATTAATTTGGCAACACCCTATTGGTGCGGCGAAGGAGATTCGGTTCAATGTGGTTAACAGGCTCGACCTCGGTGATTTCACACAAAAAAAACAAGAATCAACGACATGGAATTTACTAACAACACTACCATTATTCCATTAACGTCAGTGAAAGCGAAACATACAGGTAATCTCATAAAAATATAAAAAAAAAAAATTAAGGGTTAAACATCAAATAATTTCTTCAAATATTTTTATATTAAATAAAAAAATCTTAAAATGAGATAAGGAATACATTAGAGAAATCAAACTTTGACTTATAGCTTCACTTTCCACTATCTCTAATACTATATCGATATCGTAGATTAATTTTGTATACACCTCCATTGATTTTAATATTAAAATAAAAGGAGATTAAGATTGCTTGTCTACGCAAGATAAATACCTCAAACAACTGAAGAAAACAACAATCATTACTGTGAAGCAGGGTTATCGCACCTGATAACAGATATACCTCCAACAAATGAACAAAATGCTCGATGAATTCAAATGGGGTGATTAAAACTTACATTGATTAACTTCAAATATTTGGGAATTAGGGTTTGTTTATTTGTAAATTTGATGAAATAATTTGTTCTTTGAGTAAAAATTAGACGAAATGAAAGGTAGGTCGTGAGTAATACAATTGTAGTATTATAAGATAAATTAACAAAAAAATCATGTTTTTATATTTATACTTTTGATCCAAGGGGGTGCAATGGAATTATAAAAAATACATGCACTAGAATGTTATTTCATCTAATTAAAGTTGTTGACCAAGATGCAACTAACAGTATGAGTGGTTCTAGTCATAAGAGAAAACCAAAATAAATTGACTAGAAAAAGTAATTTGGCTCACCACAGACATTTTAACACTCAAATAAGTCAAATCTGAAATTTAGGTTAACTCAGTTACATATTCATTAAAAAAAATCAAATTATTTCTATTTTCCTGTAAAATAAAAAAGACCTAAAAATCACTTCGGAATGTCCATGCCTCAACAAAGCTATTTCAGAAGGCAATTTACAAAAGAAATTCAATCACGAAAGCAATAAAGTTTGTGCTGTACACGGGAAAATCAAATTACAAATTCTTAAGCTCTTGTAAGCGATACTTAACTCCGTGAAAAACGAAATATCCTTTTAATAATTGCAACTTTAGGAACAGTAGTAGTAGGAAGGGGAGCAATTTGTTGAGAGATTACTTTACCAATAGTTGTTAATCTAAAAGTAAGTACCACCTTCTTTTCCATCACATTCACCACCACTGACTCCGTTTCTGCTGAAAAATCATAACATAACATGTGCCCATTATTACAATTACATATAAAAAATGTTAAAAAGAATTTGAATCTCACTTGTTTATTGTCCAAATGAAAAATAAGTGCAATTCTAATCTTAAAAAAAACTATATAACAAAGAAATTACTTAAATAACATTTATGGTGAATTATGCCTCACTAAAAGATAAAGCTCGTGACAGGTTTGCTCTTTTATGTTTTTTTGTGGCGAAGAGGCAAGTAGTATTTGCAAATATAACTTTAACGTAAAATGTTCATGACTTCACTTTAAATAAAAAAAAAACTAAAATCATGTTGTTAACTATAATTTATAAATAAACGTGAAAAAGACACTAAAATCGTATTAAAAAAATACAACTTCAATACCAAATTAAAAAAAAAAACTTTATTTTATGAAGTTGTCCTTTAAATATGATTTATCATTTACATAGTTTCTTTATCCGAATCCTAATTTCCAAATAAAATTGTATGGTGGTTTTTAAAAAAGTTGTTACGTCTATTATACACCATACCTAACAATGTGAAATACTTTATCAAATTAAAATGTTTTTACTTTAATATATCATAATAATTTATTGGCTTGACGCTAGTCTTGGATTTTTTTTTTTTTTTACTTTTTCATCTTTTTAGAAATCTTTCGTTTAATTTTAATCCTTTCATTGCTTTTTATAATTTTGTTTATTCTATCTACTTAGCATTCAATATATAACAAAAATATTGATATAATATTCTAATACACTGACATGCCAATATTTTCTTGTACTAGGTTCATCGATGGACCACAATTTTATAATTGAAATAATAAAAAAAAATGCAGGAAAAAAAGAAGAAGAAACTATCTAAATAAACATTATATCAGAAGTTAAATAGGAACCTAAGTGAAAAAAATAAAAGTTAATGGAACTTTAAATTTATTGAACATGCATAATGGTTGGGGGAAAACGCCAACACATACAAGAAGGTAACAAAGTTGCAAAAAGAAAAAGACCAAAAACCAGAAGAAATAACAGTTGTTGGTTTAGTGCAGAGTACAGATATAAATAACAGTGTTCCCCAGCCTTGCAGCCACAACACATGCTACCCTAATCAAATGTGACAACAAAAACAGTATGGGCCAATAAACTTTTCCTCTCTAATCATTTCTTAGGGTAGAACATAGTTACTCACTAATTCTCAATTTCTCAATCATATGCAATACCAAACAGTCAATCCTTAACAAAAACTGTAAGATCATTCATTTCTCTATAGAGCTTCAAAGTTTCATAAAAAAAATGTCCAAATTTTGCAATCATGAGCAACACACAAATCCACACTCAGTGTAAAATAGAGGCTTACCATTCATTTTAGCAATAATATCAGCTACCCTCTTCTGGCACTTCTCACATTGCATATCTGCAGAAAGAACAATTTCCTGAACCTGTTTTCAGCAAAAGAACCAAACCAAAATCAGAAACAAATTCATGGTCAATTTCAAAACTGAAAAATAGAGCAAGAAGGAGTTTGTAGTACCAGTGGCAGGGACAAGGACTCCATAGATGCCAGAGTAGTCCTTGTAAGAGGAAAGCGGTTGGAGATTTCTAGACCAACTTTCTGTAGCTCCTTTTTGGAACCATCTTCAAAAGCCATTACGGAACCTATGTATGTCTAGTAAGTAACCTTGCAGGCTCAATACCATCCCACATAAGAGAGAGGCATGTGCAGAAATTGATGTATGAGTATGAAAATCACTTTGTAGGGTGACAGAAGAATTTCACCACCTGGGATGGTTGTTTATGGTGGGCAGAAAATGGAGAAAGCATGATAGAAAAATGAATGGGAAAGAAAGTGAAAAGGGTTAGGTTTTAATGCTACTTTAACGGAGATTATTGATTATTGTTTCACTTATGTACTGGAGCATGTCCCACATCGTGCGTGGTTGTTTTCTTCTACTTTCCAATAAATTATTTAAACTGTTCACCTAGACTAATGGTGCGCTTATTTGACTCTGCTACGCTTAAGCCAATACAATTATACAACCGTTGTATCAGTACAGTTTACTCTGAATTTTGCTACTTGTTTGAGTAAATGATGGTAGATAGTTATCACTGAGGATAAGATTAGAAGCATTGGATTCATCATCGTAGGTCCTCTATGTAACTGAAGTCAAATAGTTGGGTCCATTTCAGGGATACCATACACATTCACTTTCTGCTTTCAAATGTCTTTCTAATCAAACTAAACACTCTAAATAACCCTAACTGTGACAGATCTGTGTAGAACACACCATGTTAATTCACTCTGCTACCTGAAATAATAATTTTTTAACCAATCAAAATTAATTAAGGACTGGATTAATAAATAATTAACTTAGTCTGGATTGGGTGGAATCTTTAGTTCTTCAATAAAAAATTCTTCCTTATACTAATTTTAACAGAATAGTTACATAGAACTCCCGTTTGGCAAAATATTTATTGATGGCATGTGTTTTGCGAGGAATTTGTTAATCTATGTTCACTTTTTTTGGAAACTGTAATATTTATTTTTTATTGTAACATCCTTAACAACACTAAATTATGTTATTTATATGATTAGGGTAAACATAAATTTTGTACTTTTCATATGACATATTTCACTTCATAAATGAATTTTGTATAATTATATTAAGTTCAATTTTTCTTCTAAGAATTGCCAATATAGAAGTCACATCTCCATTTATCCATTTAGACTTTTACATAAAGACCTTTCTCTACCCATGGTGGTATTGATCCAGCATTATTCGAAATTTCAATGCAATGGTAAAAACACAATTAACTTTTTTTAATTAATAATTATTTTAAAAACAACTTACATATCTTTTAAACTTACAATTTTGATTTTGATTTTGATTTCTAAAAAAAGTTGATTTCTCTATAATTAAAAAGCATTTTTTTTTATCCACAGTAATTGTTAATTGTTGAATGAAAAAGATTAAATTACCACTCCAATCCAACCCAACGCCCACTTCTATTATAATGCTAATGCATAACACCTTAAAAAAAATTAAAATTCTTTATTAATACTGCTTATCTATCTTAAAATTAATGATAAAAAATAAAATAATAATTTTACGTATTGAAAAATTAAAAAAAAAAATCCTTACCGAAACTAAAACTAATTTATATTTTTATAAAAATTAAAAATAGTAATTTAAATTTTACAAAGACAAAAGCCATAATTTCTTCTACATGAACCGCAAATTTAAGTTAGTTTCTTTTCATAAATTAAAAGGATTTCCAATTCTTTTAAAATTAAATCCTTAAACATCTCATCGTCACGATGTACTACATAACACTATTATTAGACTTGTTTTGTTATTTTTTTGGATATGATAAAAAAAATGGCCGAAGGATCCAAACAAAACAGCTACATGCAGCAGACTCTTGGGCTCAAATCTAATCATGAAAACTTGGGGAGCGGATTTCTTTTTGCACCCATGCCTTCTTTTCTTTACCGCATAAATGTTAAATTCCTGGCCTACTTTGCCATTGTTATAGTAAGGCCGGGTCGAAAAGTCTTATTGCCTCTATCATCGAAGGAAACGTTGGCCAACAATTTTATTATTTTTTTCGTAGCAATTGTTCTTTGTCCAAACACTACGCCTTATTGCCTGAGAAAAATTTCGGATTGCACGATTCCTAAAACCTTGGTTGAAAGACTCACATTAAACATATTTTAATAATTAAAAATATATATTGAAATCTGAATATTTTCAGAAAATTTGATGTCATGGTAGTATGAAAGAAATTGTGCACATTACAGTAATCCTACTAGTGGTACATATTAATCCAAATGAATAAGACTATGTGATCAAAGATGAATATTTATGTGAAAAAACATTTGAAAAAATATATATGAAAAAAAACCATTGTCTTAGTTACAAATACTAGAACATGAATTTATAATCTACATATTTTTTATTTGTTTTTATAAATTACAAGTTTACTGTTTTTTAAAGATATTGAGATGCTAAATTGAGAAATCAAATCCTTCAATTTTTATTTTATTTATTTCACAGGTATTTGTTAAAAAATTGTAAAATAAGAATACATATAAGAAATTAATAATTTTAAAAAAAATGAATTTATATATAAATATTTTTGAAATGGTTTACGTATTTTTTATATAAATTAAATGTAAATATTTGCAAGAATTAAACAGTTTACAATAATGCATCAACAAACTAGTTTATGTTATATTTTAGAATACATATCTTAATTTATTATTAGCACTTCTCTTACAATGATGATCTTGTTTAATAACATAGATAATGTCTGGTTCTTGTTTTTTTGTTTGTCGATACAAACTAAGTTAGCAACAGTTAAATCATATAGAAATTCCAAAGTTTTGATCGATATTTGAGGGAGCGAATTAAGAACACAAAGAAGTGAGTGAACAAACCAACAAACGCTTCATAGGTGTCTCCGCCTTCTCTTCTTCTCTTCTCATCTCTTCGCAAAGCAATTCAGACAAAGTAGCCATCACAATGGCTTCTCTCCCCAACACCCTTTCCTTCTCCTCCTCCCTCTCCACCACCGCCACTCTCCTCCCATGCCGCCGCTTCATCGCATTTCCCCGCCGTCGTTTCTCCGTCCAAGCCAAGATCCGCGAAATCTTCATGCCCGCCCTCAGTTCCACCATGACCGAAGGCAAAATCGTCTCCTGGATCAAATCCGAGGGCGACAAGCTCTCCAAGGGTGACAGCGTCGTCGTCGTCGAATCCGACAAGGCCGACATGGACGTCGAGACCTTCTACGACGGTATACTCGCCGCCATCGTTGTCGCTGACGGCGAAACCGCCCCCGTCGGAGCCCCCATTGGCCTTCTCGTCGATTCTCCCGAAGAAGTCGCCGAAGCCAAAGCCAAAGCTGCCAAATCTGCTCCTTCTCCCGCCTCTCCCGCCGCCGCTGCTCCCGCGACCCCTCCGCCACCTCCTCCTCCGGCCAAGTCCGTGTCCGAAGGGCCAAGGAAGATCGTGGCAACTCCTCAGGCCAAGAAGCTCGCGAAGCAGCACAAGGTGGACATTGCAACGGTCGTCGGATCCGGTCCGTTTGGTAGGATTACTCCTGCGGATGTGGAGGCTGCCGCCGGAATCGCTCCGTCGAAGAGCAATGTGTCTCAGCCGGCGAGTCCTGCTCCGGCGACGCCAGCTCCTGCACCGAAATCTGGTGGTGGTTCTGCTGCACCAGCTCCGATTCCGGGTTCGAGTGTTGTTGCTTTCACTACGATGCAATCTGCGGTGGCGAAGAACATGGTGGAGAGTCTATCTGTGCCTACGTTCAGGGTTGGGTACCCTGTGACTACTGATGCATTGGATGCTCTTTATGAGAAGGTATGGATATGGTTATGAAGAAAGTGTTTGGTTTATGTGAATTGTGATTATTGGAATAAGGTATTTTTAATGACGTTTTTATGTTATGTTCTTTCTGCTTTTAGGTGAAACCGAAGGGTGTGACTATGACGGCTATTTTGGCCAAGGCTGCTGCAATGGCACTTGCTCAGCACCCTGTTGTCAATGCCACCTGCAAAGACGGTAAGAATTTCGTGTATAACAGTAACATTAATGTTGCTGTTGCTGTGGCAACTAATGGTGGTTTGATCACTCCTGTTCTTCAGGATGCAGATAAGGTGTGTGGCTTCTCTATCCCAAATCAAAATTATTGTTTGTTGTATAATTTTGTGTGCTGTAGCCAGGGAATTTGATCAATGTTTATGGGAGTAGCTGACTTCACCTAGGAAGATAGGGCTGTTATTGTTTGTCAAATTTGATTGGGTGCTTGTTTTTGGCTGTGGCAGTTGGACTTGTATCTGTTGTCCCAGAAATGGAAGGAGCTAGTGGAAAAAGCTCGTTCAAAGCAATTGCAACCTCATGAGTATAATTCAGGTTCAGTTGTAGTTATTGTTGATGTGGGCAGTTTGTTATCTTTATGTTGAACTTGAGTATTTTAATTCTGACTGAAATTTAACCGTGCATGCTACAGGAACTTTCACACTTTCCAATTTGGGTATGTTTGGAGTTGACAGGTTTGATGCCATACTCCCACCGGGCCAGGTTAGTGATGACTTTTGGGACTTTTGAAGCCTTGATATTGGGAGATGCTGTGGCTCATATTGTGGCAATTTGAACGTTTTATTTGGGGGTTAAGTTAAACTTTGCCTTGCTCTTTATTTCCAGGGTGCTATCATGGCTGTTGGGGCATCTAAGCCTACTGTTCTGGCTGATAAAGATGGATTCTTCAGCGTGAAGAATAAAATGATGGTGAGTTACTTGATATAACTTCTTTTGTTTGTAGATGCACTTATGCTTAGAACAATGGACACAGTCTAGGTGAACACAGACAATTTGTTATGGAAACAGAACCTTTTTGGCAATGCACCGGAATCATAATGTGTAGGCAATTAGGCATAAACCTTATGTTGTATTTGCATGGTGTTATACTGCATAATGATACTTTTCTGAAAGTTCAATTGTCGGGGCATAGCTTAAATTTTGGACATCGGCATGGAGCTGTGCTACATGATAATATTTTTTGGAAGAGTTAATCAATGGGTTTAAGATTTGATTTTAGATTACATCTGTTCGGTGTTATGCTTAAAAATATATTTTTCTTAAGATTTAATTCAATGGGTTGTTTCAAATCTTGACCATTTTTATTATTATCTTTAAAAATATTTGCTGGATTACGACATTAAGAGAAAAACCGGAGATCATCCTCTGAAGTCTCCATTTCTTGAAATTTTAATTGCTGCTACTTTTACCCTCGGAAACGGATTTTTGTCCTTTCAAAGACTTCATTCTTATCTGGCTTGGAATGTGTAGTTATTCTCTCTTGAAGCAAGTGTTATCTAGACTTTCCCTCCTTGTCTTGGATTCCTATTTTATTAAGTCTTGACCTCGTATATCAAAATAATTTTTTTTGCCAATTAAGATAATCATCGATATTGTTACAAAGAGATCCTTTATATATAGCAGAAGGTAAAGGTCTGAATCAGAAATAGCTAGATACAGACAGTACTAGGTGTTGACTTGGAACTGCATGTATGATTGCCAACTGCAACAGTTGCTAAACAGATAGGGAAGATAGGCAAGCTGGAACACCATTTTCTAAACCTAATGTTAGAAATTGCTACTTATTAGTGTAACCATTAATAGTGTGTATAAACAGTTGGATATTCATATAATTACACCACCACAAGACAGAGAAGGATCGTAAACATGGGAGAGCCCGCCGTGAGTGAGAGGTTAGGCCCCATAAGAAGAGTTAGAAACCATGTTAGAAAAATAACCTAAGCATGGAAAACGAGAACTCGAACAGAGTGAACTTGAAATCTACCTTCTGTTATTGTTATCATCATTATTATAATTCAATGGATCTATATTGCTATGTTTCTCTATATAAACGAAAGGTAAAGATCTCAATTAGAAACAGATATATACAGAAAGTCTTAGGAACTGACTGAGGACTACGTGCATGGCTGCCAACTGTCAAAAGTTGACAGGCAAGCTACAAAACCCGTACTAAACTAATAGTGACTGTGAACTCTACTCTGAGACTTTTACATTCCTGGACCCATTAAATGACCGGACTTATTCATTTTTCTTGTCGTAAAAGAGAGTTCCAAACTTTAATATGAATAATGAATATCCATTTAGAGGGCACGCCGTTGAGTATATAACCACTAGAGCTGTCACTATAGGCTTTGGCCAATTGATGATGGAACAATCCTACCCAGGCCCTAGTTTTACCCTGTTTTGAAATAGCCTATGTAAAACAGCATGCCACCGCGCAAGGTTCTCACACAGTCGGTCAAGGTATGTAATAATAGAAGTTAAACATTAAATCCTTCATGGAAATTGTCATCTTGTCCTTGCACATCATTTGTAAAGGTTTATGTTTTCTCTACTCTCTCTGCCTTTATTCCGTCTTCTTACTAGATGAATACAGCGAATAGTTTTCTTAAAATTTTGTTGAGTATAAGGGAGAGCTGCCGTGCGTGGTCACTTTTTTAATTGTTAAATTTTAGCTATTTATACAAAAGTATAATCTATCATCTGAAAGTAGGAGAATTGTTTCATATACTCCGGAGAAGTATATAATTTTCTTTCAAGCTTAAGTTTTTCCTAGGAATGTGAACTTGGGAATGCAGCATTCCAACGAATTGTTAACTAGTTTTAAAAAATAAACTGAGGCGTTGTTGGTCTTTAAGAATGTGTTATCCTCATATTCTACCTGCTTTTATTCTCACAGGAATATTGGAAATTAAAATATAACTCAAGTACTCAACAATGTTTCCTTTCTGCTGTTTACCCTTAAGATGCATGGTTGCACTGACATATTTAGTGTTTTTTTTTTTTTTAAGTTCGGTAGAGTAGTATTTGAACCATTACGTGTGAATAGAATTGATCTTAAACTTCTTTTTCAGGTGAATGTAACTGCTGATCATCGAATAATTTACGGTGCTGACTTGGCTGCCTTCCTCCAGACATTCTCAAAAATCATTGAAAACCCAGAAAGCCTGACATTATAGTCATTATGCACTTCCAACATAAAATTATGACCACCACCGGATCACGACTTCACACTTTGTTGAGAAGCTGTTTGGCTCAATGCTAAACATTTTCTGATTTTTTTCCCCTCAACTTTCATCATGTTTTATCTGTTAGTAGCTATCCTGAGGACCATTTACTAGATTTTTTTGATAGGGAGAGACACCTTTAATTTTGTTTACAGTGGGAGATGTTGTAAGGCAATTAATTATGTTGAGAATCTACTTGTAAGCAGTAATTTGAAGGTTCAATTTTTCAATAAAAAATTCTTTTACTTTTTACTCCTTGATTTGATATTGGATTGTCACAAGTCGGTTGGCACCCACATCATATCTCGACTGTTTTCTTCACCTTCGACATGTGCCATTACGAAAACAATGTCCCAAATCAGGACATGTGGCATCTCATAATGTGAGTTATGATGCTCTATTCCTTTCTGCAACTGATATCATTGTCTTACTCTTTATAGCATATCCTATTTTGTTTACCAAATATGTTTTTAATGTGTTTAGATAAGTTGGTTCAACTAAATCCACCGGAACATCTATAACCACTCAAGTCAAATCTAGCATGTTTCTAAACCTGCTCTTGGTCATGTGGTATTTTATTTAATATTTTTATTTACTCATTATATAACCAACGTGCTCAACTCATTTTCTGACTGAGTAATCTTATCAAATTAATTTGGTTTTAAGAGCATCACCTCATTTAGTAAATATTTATTGGAAGCTATTTATTTTTTTCATGCCTATTGTACATTAAGATTGTTTAGTGTTTTGACTTAGTTCTTAAAAAGATACCAAGCGAAACACTACCTTAGTTAGGAAGCTTACCTTATTTGACTAGAGTTGAACGTCTCAATTGTTTACCCTCCAATTTTTTAGAATTCTTTGTATATAATAACAAAAAATAAATTACGAAGATTTTCAATTTATTTTTATAATGTATGTCGTTTAATGTTAATAAATATTAAAACAAAATTAAATATAATAAAGAATAAAAAATTGATGAAATATATAGGAGAAGAAAATTAGGATCTTTTTTATACTATCCCTTATCACCTATTTTCGTAAGTGAAACACAAGTCATTCCTTCTTCTAATTTCTCACATGAAGAAAAAGAAGTAAACACAAACTTATTTTTTCTACTCATTTTTCACTTGTTTTGTTAATTTCTGAAAAAAGAAAAAAAAAACTCTTTTTTTAACTCATTTAACATTGAAATACTAGTGTCATAATATATTATTTCTTATGGATGAACTTTTACAGTTTCTTATAAAAAAAAATTAGAAATATAAGAATTTAAATACTTACATCCTGTCTTCTTTTTAAGTTCTTATACTAACTAATTTATGTATTCTTATTCTTTTAAAAATATTTTTGTATGAATTTATTTTCCTATATCCAATTTTAGTGGTGACTTATTTAACATATCTCTATATCCCTTTTGGTAATTATGTCTCTCAAAATTTTAGTTCAGTCTAATTATTGATAAGTTTAAGAATTTGATGGAATGAAAAGATATCTTTAAATATGTATAAATTTTTTATAATTATAGTTATATTAAATTATATACTTATTTTTTGTGATAATGACAATATCTAGGTTTTGATTGTATTATTTTGGTTCTTAAAATTGTTGAACAGGATCTGTTTGTAACAAGGCCTAAGAGAACGTGAAAGACATTGTGGATGATTGAATTTGAAAACAAACAAAAAAACATTCATAATTCTGACCATTTATATATTTAAACTGGTTGACCTTTCCCATTTTTTTCCCATAAATTGATTTGGAGTAAAAGGCAAAAGGAAGTAAATATATGTAAAGTTTAGCAATAATTTTCATTTCAAACTTGCCAAAAGTCATAAGACTATAACAAAAATTAAACCGTTTAAGTTTAATTTATAACAAAAGTCGATCCTGTGTAAGTTTAATTAAACTTGTAGACTTAATTTATGAATGTCTGGTTTCATTATTATAAGAAAATTATCCAAATTTAAGCCAAGTGTACAGGTTCCGAGTACGAACTTGAACGCCCCCTTGTCAACGATTCGTTATACGTAGTTTTTCAGAAATCATTTTATTTAAAATAACAGACGAACGATAAGATGTACTGAATACTTCAACCCCTTAATAAAACCTGCAAATCATTTTTCTCGTAAAAAGCTAGTTTGATATTCGGTAATAATGCATTGAATGCGTTGCATCTCCATTTCAACTCATAATTTCACAGGATTCAAATATCCCTATTTCTGTAGTTCAAAACAAATTACGTATATGTATATACAGAAATACAAAACTATAAACTAGCTGAAAATTTAACATGCATTTTGTTATTAATTTAGCACAAATCTATTTGGTAGGGCCAAGAGCCTTTGGGTATAACTAACTAACATAATTACATCTTTATGTATATAGTACAAAAATCGAAGCATGTGTAGTTAGGTTGCTGATATATACAGCAATGGAGCTATGGCACTGCCTTCTAACAAACAGAAAGGGCCTTCAACTTATTTTCTCTTTATAAACTCTCACCAGTCCAACGTAATATTTCGGGAAAGGTACAGTTTATCAATGTATTCTATAATCGGAAGTGTGGCAGCAATATACCTTTTCATCTTCTTCTCGGCCGATTGCTCTGCAAAACATTTATGATATTCTGTAAGTGCAAAACAATCTATGTAAATGATAATAGGATAAAGTTGCTTTAAAAACCCTTTGCTCACATCAGAATTTATGCAAAAAAAAAATTGATAAATTTCAAAAGAATTAAATAGAATATACATCGAAGGTAAACCAAGAATGAAAGTCAAGTATACACCGAATAGAGGTAATTTGTCTATAAAGTTCAAACTAGGTGGCCTCACATTTTAGGATTAATGGCCATTGAACAGTAAGTGATAACTTTTAACCAATAACTACCAACATTCATATGGTTTTAGTTTTTCAATTGATTCTCATTAATTCACGTCATGAGCTTATAAGGGTTATATTATGTCAGGAGCAATGTTTTCTAAAATTTTAATTAGACATTAAGTAATAGTGATTTTAATTCTCACAGTTTTTCATTGTTCTTACATTTTCTTTTTCTATTATATTAGCAATTTAGAAATTAGCCATAACTATTCCAAAAGAATTATTATAAAATAAAATTCTAATAGCAGAGGTCAGTTTTTGAAAAGCCAGATAGTAGTTGAGAAAAAACTATTCAAACTTTAACCTTTTTTAAATAAATCATGTATATCTAAAGAAAACTTTTTTTCTCAACCCTAATATATCTATTTAAAACACATCATATGTTTGATTATATACACTTTAAAACACTTTAATCAACACACCACCTAACATGATACAACAATGCAATTTACCTGTTTCATTCAGCTTCATCAAAAGTTGTTCTCTCGTCGGAAGTGTATACATCCCAGCATACACAGCTGTTCGTACCGTCCATGTGTGATATGGTGCACAAACCTGCCCATAAGCTGTTGAAGCCACTTCTTTTAGAGAAGTATAGCTGAAAATGCCAAATCACAAATCAGATGTCACAAACCCATAAGGCACTTAAATTAAGCAAGCAAAATGATGGAATTTCTGAACAGACAAGAATTTTCTAATATATGATGAAAAATTCAGCATTGTATATATGCTTTCATACACAAAAAAAGGTTTCTTACTCAGTAGATAAAAGCTGTTCGAATATAGCTCTGACGAGATCAAGACCCTGCCGAACTCTACGCAGATTACGTGAATAGCTTCCAGATGTTTTCACTGTGTCACTCGCAACATCAAGATCAAGAATATCCGGTAGAGTGGAACATGTCTTTGATGCTTCCACTAGCCCATGTAGCTGATCATATTAACATGGTATATTCATGCAGTTAGAACAACGTTGGAAATTCAAAATTGGTCTAGAAAACATGAAGAAGTGGAAAATTTGGGAGGTAAAGCAAAGATGTCGCACTAGGAATTAGTTGGATGAAAATTAACTCTGAATAAACCAAAGTTATGTACACGATCAGCATGGATCAAGTGATAAAAGTGTGAACAGAAAAGCTTTTCGAATAATATATTTAAAACGGTTAATGAGTATACAGAGATCACCCGACATGAACCTGAAGTAAGATGTATGAACTACTACACCAAAATTATATGTTAATTGCAATGTTTAACACACAATAGACTTTCTTAATGCATTTCCATCAAGAACGATGGAGAGGGGTATCGAGCCTGTGGTTCACCACTGAATTGTTTGGAAAGAATCCAAATTCAATATGATCTCAAAAGAAAAAGCAAAGATAACATGATTTTGACCACAAGGAGTAACTAAAGATTAAAAAAAAAAAAACTAAATTCTGCAATCATAACTGTTAATCGCCAGACAACACGAATCGCCGTTTTCAGTTTCCTTTTGGCCATTTCTCACATGCACCAACAACAAAACAAAACCTCCCTTGATAATCCACAGTGTTCGTTCGTTCAACCATTATATCTGGAGTTCAATTTTTCAAAAATTTATTTTAAAAAAATAAAACTACAATTTTTTTTTTGTTTATTTTCCTAAAATATCCTCCTTCCAAATCATTCTCGTTAGATACACCGTTAGGCACTATACATTTTCTCCAGTAAAAATCCGCACCATGATTGATCGCGCGTCATGAAAACCCAATTCTCCATAGTAAATCAAAAGTTGCAGTTATTAATTAGAAAAGAGCAAATTACACCTGATATTCCACGTTATTATCTTCGAATTCATTCATACAGAGTGTCGGTTAAAGTAATCTGTTAAAAAAAGGATTGAAATAGAAATGACTACACAATTTGTTATAGGCACCTATTTATTTAATGAGGAGCATTAACAGTTAATTTTATAGGGTAGTTTTGAAGTTTGAAGAGTAGAAAGTATGATTTATGATGAAAGAAAGAAGGAAACCTTGGCGACATATTCCAATTCAGCAAATTTGAAAGCGAGGCCGAGACAACGGAAGAGAACGGAGACGAGAGAGGCGGCCTGGCAGAAAGTGTCGAGGCGAATGTGGCGAGCGTCCTTCTTCTCCTTCATCCACTTCGACAATTCCTCAAACGCCTCTGCTATGGCCGTCAGAGGTTGCTCTATAACCTCGCCCTGGTCCATCTCCGGCATCCTATTCTTCCTTCCTTCGATCGATTATGGATTCTCAATTACCGATTCCTTCTTTGATTTCAATGTGTTTGCGAATCTCTGAAACGTGAAAGATTCGTTTGATTTGAATGTGTTTGGCAATGGCTGAAACGTCAAAGAATTGGAAGTGGAATTGGCAACGGTAGAAAGCAAAGCGCGTGTCTAGGCGGTGAGGAATCAATTCGTTTCCCTCAAACGCGTCAAAGACAAGCGTCCACAGCTGCTAACTTCTCGTAAGATTCAATATTCGCGCGCCATTATAATATCACGTCCTTGTCATCCCGCTTTTGGACTGCCGGCCTCTTTCGATTGGGCCCCGGCCCAGCCCATTCTTTTTTTTTCTCTGTGTTTTTTTTACGGGAATTTCGTTTTCAAATTATGACGGTAGAAACTGGTTTTAAGAAATGTGCAAAAAGCAATCTCGCTTATCTCATTCCTTATGATTCCTGTAAAAGGAAAACAAAACAAAGGATTCTTTTATATGCATAGTTTCGAAGGTTCAACAAACAATATTTCTTTTTTATTACGCAACATCCTGATCCAAATTCTTCTTTAATAGTAAATAAAAATATTAAAAGATTTCTTATTCTTCTAAAATATATCTTTTAATTAAATATTATGTGAATTATCATAGAAGTATAATAATAAATATAGTATTATTATTTTATTTTTTTAAGCCTAAACTTAAAATTTGTTTCGAATATGCTTATAGTTTAACAATTTTTTATAGTCATTTGTAACACCCCGTAAATACCTATAATAGTTATTCAAAATAATATATAAAAGATACGTTATTCAAAATAAAACATACGTCTCAAATCCTTACCTCGAATAAGGTTTTTAAGGTTTTATAATTATAAGCATTTTTCAAGTTAATAAAAGTCTAAGAAAAATAATATCAATACTCATTTCTTATCTCAATAGAAGTTAAAGAAACTAGATCATTAGACACATCCTTTGTCACAACAAAAATATAAGAGATTATAATGCAATCAAGAACACATGTATTAGTTAAGCCTACTTAAAACTAACATTTGACTCGTATTAAAACTTACTGAAAACATCAATAATGGCTTAATGTAAGTAGTGCAGCAATTTATATCTTTTTAACAAAGTATGGTAAAAAAACCCTTCTTTAATTTTTCACGTTTGTTTAATATCTTAATTTAAATTATTAAATAAGTCATGATATCTGTTTTCAATGATCTGTCAACCCTATAAAATACAAGTCAAGCCGTATTACCATCCTAAATTTTTGTCATTTCTCATCCAATTCTAATAACACATATCTCCATTAAACTGAGTTCAGTTAAACAATTCAATACACACATATTTTAATTCATGCTCATTTTATTTCCCCACTTTCACACTAATTCCATAAAACATATTTCACATAAATTATATAAAAGGTGCATTTAATTTAATATACAAAGATATTTAAAATAGTTAAATACAACATTGTTCACTTAAAAATACAAAATATGTTGACTCTCACTTAATTAAGATGTAATTTGTGTCTTGGTGGACTATTTATGTTTTGGTGTGTGTGTGAGTGTGTTTTTTTTTTTTTTTTTTTTTTTTCTGCCTTGGTCCGTGGTGATTTAGTAGCTCAGCAACATGGATATTAGGAACCTCTGATTTTTGGTCAGGCAGGACAGGTTGGTGACATTTACGACCTTGTGGGGCCAGTGTGGGAGAATGAGTTGTGGTGGTTCCAACAGATAATAATCACTATTTCCAACAACACTGGGATCCATGGTCATATTTGGGTCAACACTACTTAAAACCGAGTTCAGATCAAAATTTATTGTGCTTGTATTTTTGTAAACCAAACAATTTTACAGACCAGACAACAGACACTATATTTCCAGCAACCATGAATTCAAATTAAGTCTTGCAATCAGTAGATTTATATTGATGTCTACATGGTAGCAAGTACACTTATCAAGGCACATATTTGATTTACAAGTTAAATCATGTTTAAAATGCTTCAACCGTTTAACAATTGAGAAACAAATTACATTAATTATACATAGTTGTCCTAACTCGACACCTCATACAAAATTACTAAAATTTCTTTAAAAATGTTGGCGGGAAAAAAAAGTATAATAAGAAACCTTTCAAAATATGGTTGATTTGATTTTTAATAAAGTCTTAACATTTTAATTAATTCCAACATGATAATTATTTTTAAATTATTTCCATGTATTCCAAACACGACTAATTTGCCATCTGTCAACAACTAGCGACAGAAGAAAACATGTACAAGCACACATGTTAAGACTAAAAAGGATGCAGAAAAAACCAATAAGGCGGGGCAAACAACTATGTATATGAATACTAAGGGGAGGAAATGATAAATACAAGGGCAATAATAAAGGAGAGGCTAAACTTATCCACTTGAGATTGTCGGTATCAAACTTTAACCCATTAAACAACGAGTGTAACAAAGACCCATCGAGAGAAAAAGTTGAAAAGAAATAATTTGGCAAATTGGAAAGGAGATCTATTGTTCATCGAACTCGTGCATGTGATCTAAAAGGTAGTTGGCAGCCAATTCCTCATTTTTGTTGCACGCGAAGTAGACCTCCAATACTATAGCACGATCAAAACCCATTGCTTCAAGCTGAAAACAAAAATTACAACTCAGATTATTATAAATTTCAGACGACAGACAAGCTAATCAGCATGTTAACCACTGGTGCTCCTCGGAAACAGTAGGGGTCTGTTAAAAAATATTCACTTATAAAGTCAGTTAAAACAATAACCCTGCTGTTCTGAGGAACGGGACGAAGGCCGAATTCGGACGATGCCTAAAGCTGGCTAAACAAATGTGTAGTGCTAATATTACAACAATCACTATTCTTGAAAAACTCAGTCAACATATACATCACATCCAAACGAGAAACCATGATAAAGATGGCCAAGGCACCAGATAATGCGTAGCTTTATCAGTTAATGATTTACATATAGACAAGAAGTCAAACTTACACGTTCAATTGCCTGGCGCTCCTCAGCAGTGACAGTCACTGCTTGTGGCATGCCACCAGCTAGCTGCCCCAATATGTTCCTGAAGTTGAATAAGTCAGTGAAAATGGGCAGATGACCCCCTAGCAAGACCTTCCCGTCCCATCTCCACACACAAAACATCAGCAAAGAACAGAAAAAGATGATCTCTTACCCTTCACCGCCTTCCACAGGTTCATTTATCAGGCGAAGGAAATCAGCTTGATGATCTCGAATCAATCTCATAAGATGAGGATTTTGTTTGCCGAGCTCCTGGAGCATAGGCTGCAGCAAGAACAAGAATCAGGGAACCCTAAAGAAGACAACATAGGATACAGTGATGCACTACAGAGGCAAAGAAGAAAACCTGCAATATTTGTGGATTCGCCTGCACCATAGCCCGCAAGGCTTGGAACTGAAATGCAAATGAACATAATAAACATCTATTTAAAACATATCTATGAAGCAAGAAATTCAGTGGTAAATGAAGAGAACGATATTAAATACTTGTTGACTGTTGCGTAGAAAATCCAATGAGCCAGCACCAGCGGCACCAGAACCCACATTGGGAAGGCCCTGTTACACGAAGTTCAGTCTACAACCCAAAGGTTCCATTTTCTTTTCAATAATTAAATATGTAATAACTACCTGTGGAAAAAGGTCTAAAGGATTAGCATTAGGTCCAGTTGTGGTAACTGGAGCAGGTTGTGCTGTTTGTGGAGCAGCAGCAGCAGGGGGATTTGCAGGTTGAGCACCTGCAGGCGTTCTGGCAACCAGTGGAACTTCAGCTTGCTCAGGGATACCCTAGCAGTGATGAATGATAATTTGAATTAAAAAAAAGGAAAGAAGGCAACAGGCAATCACAAAAGAAAAGAAACAACCTTCCACCCACATAACTATTACGCTCAACTGAACTAAAAAAATGCAACTGAAATATTTGGCAGACAAAAATCATCAAGCACAGAATTTAACATCTAAAATCCACATACTGAATACAAATATTCAACAGCTCTCTCAGGGTTGTTGTAAGCAGCTCGAAGAGCACGGACAACAGTATCCCTGTCCCAACTCCCTCCACCCATGTCAATAATTTGCTGAATTGTTCCCTCCAAGTTGCTTCCAGCAACGAGGTTGGATGCCGCCTGCCCATAGATATCAAACCCCTCCCTGCTTCAAAAAGACATTCTTTTAACAACAGAATTAAAAGAACCAAGCAAGTTGAAGAGTTCTGTTTTTCAGGATAAAAAAATAACAGCAACTTTAAACTCTACATTCCATACATGACCGGAAACAAAATACATACACAGGAGTTCCTGAAGAAACAGAAGCAGGAGCTGGAGCTGGAGCTGGAGCTGGAGAAGGTGAAGATACAGGTGCAGTAACAGTAGCCGGCCTGTCAAATTGAAATGAAGCCTTTAAATAGCACATAATATATATTAAAATAGTTGAAATCGACATTTATCTAAACAAATAAAAAAAATCCTAGAAAGATTAGTCCTAGAAAAATTATCTAAACTATAAAAAATCCCTTGAAGAATCAGTCACTCACGCTGACTCAGCTGCAGCAGGAGCTTGAGGTGCAGTTGACACTGGCGTTGTAGAAGTAGGAGGGGCACTAGTCTGTGGTGTCTGCAATGAATACACAATTTTTAGAGAATGTTTAGATAACGCATAAGAGAGATTATGCTTTTGTGTTACCATATCCCGTAATAGGGTAAAGCCTAAATGATATAAACATTGACTATTCTCACCTTGGTCGATGGTGCAGTTGAAGTAGTAGATCCGTCACCAGATGTGCTCTTACTCTAGCATATTTTAAACATATAATTCTTAATTTAGTGTAAAATAAATTAATACAATTGTGATACAGAATATGAAACATAATATCGCTTTTAAAAATAAATAAATGAACTAAAGAAAAAGTTACCTTTGATAGCATAATTACAATGAAACTATTTTCAGCTACTTTATTCTCCTCCAAGGTAGTAGCATCCTTCAGAACTTTCCCTTGGTGAATTAGCATTTGCTGTGCAGCAGGATAGACATCTGCACCCTGAACAGTTTCAATACTTTTCTTCACTTCAGAAACCTGAAAAGAATATCCACATTTACAAATAATGTAACAGATCAGTTATTGATGTTCAGAAAAACCAGAAGTACGTAGAAGTGAATCACAATTCCCGTAAAACTAAAAGATGAAGCACTGGCACATTTGATGATATAGAACTCCACGTTTAGGTCACATCAAGTATTTACAAAAATTCAATTGTTAGAAACATGCAACTTCTAACATGACTAAAAAACGCACACTATTCACACATAAAGTGCAGTCCTAGATTTCAAGACAATACCCATTCTGAAAATAAAGTAATAAGTCTGGTTTTGATGCAAGTGTTAGCTGTAGTAGTAAGATATGCTGGGTATTTAAATTTCTATAAACATGAAAAGCAATCAAAATTTAGAACTGGTTTGATATTCCTTCCTGAGAAGTAATACTCCAAAGAATGTTAATGCGGAACTTATTCACTGAAACATGCCAAGAATCCCAAACTTACGAAAACAGATTTCCCACTAATAATAGAATCCAGAGGGCCATCAATAAAAAGTTTGCCACTAATTCACACGAGCAATGAACCGGAAGACAAAATTTATTAAAAAAAAGGTTATCTAGCCACAGAATGTTCTGACGAGAATAACACAGTTCATTCGTTCCCCAGCATATTCCACCTACCAAATCAATCATCACTCCGAAAAAAGCAGGAATTAACTCTCAAGTAACAAATAAATCCAAATTGCCATCAAAATTAAATTAGAATTGACGTAAGCGAAACATCAAACCCTAATTAACACTCAATTTCAGGGCTCTAAAAAAGAATAGAAACTTTCAAGACAATTCAAGAACGGAACGCAATTAGCGACCGAAACAGAAAAGGGAAATTCGGAAGGAAACCCAATCGAAAAGGTTTGAAGTAACAAACCGGGTCTTGCGGCTGCACTTCGATTTCGAAGTGAGTGCCTTTGAGAGTCTTCACGAAAACCTTCATCTTCGTCACCGCTATCGCAATAAGGCGCCACGAACAGTGTCAGAAGTCACGCCGGTGTGGTAAAGTTGCGCCGATCCGAAGGCAGCAACACCGTTGTAGACAAGAAAGGAACAAGAGAGAGTGAGTGAGGAAAAGGCGCAACAAATGCGAAGAGAAGACCTCCTTTTTCTGAAATAAATAAATAAATAAATAAAAGGAGATATGATATACCGAAATGTGCTAGTTTATGTTAGTGGTTGAGTGTGGAGTATCACGCGGAATTAGGAGCGTGAGTAGACGAGCGGCTTTGATGGGGTGGGGCGGCGACGTGTACGGTGGAAATGGAGTGGCGATAACGTGGAAGAAGGATGGGTGGGACTTGGAGTGTAGAGAGTTAGCTAGATTTTTGTGTCTGACATGGCGGTGTGTTGTGCCTCACTTCAAACCTTTTTAGAAATCCTTGGATCATGTGTTTGTTTTTTAAGATAAATATTAAGACCATCATTCTTTTAATTTTATTAGAATGAATATTACATATTTTATTGATCACTATATATTTTTTTAAATTATTACTGTGTTTTTTTTTATTTTCACAACGTTAAGTATTTAAATATTTTCTTTAAATTATTGCTGTCTTTTTTTCTCATCGTTAAATATTTAAATATTTTATTATTGTTATAACAAACTATATATTCAGTGCTATATATTAGAAAATACTATCTATTTAACTTTGTTACATTACTTGCATCCATTGGGTCATCTTATTTTCTTTTATTAAGTTAAAAATTATACTAATGTTAATTTTATGATTTTTAAATGAAATTATGTATAATTTTTCTTATTGAAATTTAGGATTGCATACAATAATGTTTTCTATTTAATAAAAAATTATAAATAACATTTTTTTTAACTATTATCTTGTTATAGAAAATGAAAAAGTAAAATTTTATAATATGTGATTAAGTTTAAATGTATATAATAAATAATATATCTCGTTATATATCAGTATATGTAAATGATATTAATATATATATATATATATATATATATATATATATATATATATATATATGTATATATACACGCCAAAATATATTCTCTTTGAATTGATAAAAAAGATAGTGTTAAGTATATAATTTACTAAAAATATTTAATCCATTCATATAAAATTTATATGATACTCGTTTAATTGTACAATTTTTTTAGTTATAGAATTTTTCGTTATGATAACTTTTTGTTTATATTAGGATTTTATAGGAATTTATCGTTAAATTACCGAAAATATATATTTATATTATACTCATATAAAAAAAAATACAACATTCTCGAAAAAGCGTAATTTTAGGAATATTACTTCTCTTTAAGGTAATTTTTTATATTGAAAATTTCCAATATCATATTTTCAATTGGTTGTGAAAGTAAAAGAAAAATCCTTTTATAAAAAATTCTTAAAAAATATAAATTACTCAAACTTTAACATTTGTTTAACAAAAATACATGGAATAAAAGCGAAATAAACATACATTAATCATTTTCAACATTTAATGCATTTTATAACATGAACTGTATGATAATATCGTGACGAGATAATAATAATAATAATAATAATAATAATAATAATAATAATAATAATAATAATAATAATAATAATAATAATAATAATAATAATAATAATAATAATAATAATAATGATGATGATAATGACTATGTATATAATAATAAAAAGTTGTTATAACAAAACTAAAAATGATACTAAATTTGTTATAAATTAAATGAAAATTTCTTTTATCAACAATCTTTTAAAGAATATAAATTACTCAAGCATGAGATATAACAAGAATAAGATAGATAAAAAGCAAAATAAACATATATTAATATTTTCAATGTTAGGTGCAGTTTATAATTTGAAACGGCATGATAGTAACAACATGCAACCATAAAAGTGTGGCGAGATAACGATAATAATTATAGTAATCACCATGTAAACAATAACCAAAATTTGTTATAACAAAAATATAAATGATAACGAATTTGTTGTAAAATTAAAAGAAAAATTATTTAAAGAATATAGATTACAGATTTGTTTAATAAATAAATGTAATAAGGTATAACAAGATGGAATAAAAGTAAAATAAACATACGTTAATCATTTTCAAAGTTTGGTGCATTTTATAATATGGGACCTCATAATAATAGCAACCATAAAGGTGTGACGAGATAATAATAATAATAACCAAAAATTGTTATAACAAAAAAAATAATAAAAATAACAATGACATAAATAATCATATTAATGGTGATAATGACATTAGTGATAACAGTTACATTAAACCTAACATAACAATGACAAGAAAAGTAATGAAAATAATGATAAAAGTGTGAACAAATATATTCTCAAAAATAGCTATAACAATAATAATGGTTAATATGAAGTATGTAAAGCTGTGATAACAAAAATAATATAAGTGGTATAAACAAACCAGTAATTACGTGAAAGTGAAATGATACAAGAATAAAAAGAATATAAACAACGACAGACAAAATGATACATAAACTTATATCGTTTTCACAAAACAAAAGCAAAATAAGAATTCATGTTAAGTTTTAAAACTAAAATCGAACAATTGTTGTCATAAAAATGATTATAAAAACTAGTCTTTATCAAAAGAAGTTTTACCGTGCTTCTATTTTATAAAACTAACTATATTTCATGAAACATGAACTCAAAACCGTCATTAAACTAAAACAACACGTATCAAACTAATTCACGCACTCAGTATGAATATTTTACCAATGCACAGCAGAAAGACATCAAATGTCAAAAACTATGTCCAGTTAAGCAGGAAGAAAAACATCCAATGCTGGCTTACAAATTGAACTAAATCACGTTTGAAATGTAAAACACTTTAAAACATTTGATAAACAATTTGAATTAATTTTACAAACAGTCATCCTTATATGTGTCTTAAAACACTTTAAAACATTTGATAAACAATTTGAAATAATTTTACAAACAGTCATCCTTATGTGTCTACTTCGCCTGTCGTAATTGACAGAAAAACAGTGTAGAACGAGGAGAAATAGGTTTAACTTCTTTTTGGTAAATTCCCAACAAGATATTTAATTAGTAAATCATTTACATGTATTCTAAGACGAGAGTTAACCATCTATCGACTTGCGAATGAAAAAAATAAGCACAATCACACATGTTAAAACTAAAAAGAATGCACACGGCAAAGCAATAACACAAGGCAAGCAACTATGTATATGAATACTAAGGGAACGAATGATAAATACAAGGGCAATAATAAAAGTAGGGCTAAAACATCCTTATCCACTTGAAATTTGTCATTATCAAACATTAACTCATTCAACATCGAGTGTAAAGACCCATCGAGAGAAAAAGTTGAAAAGAAATAATTTGGCAAATTGGAAAGGAGATCTATTGTTCATCGAACTCGTGCATGTGATCTAAAAGGTAGTTGGCAGCCAATTCCTCATTTTTGTTACACGCGAAGAAGACCTCCAACACGATTGCTCGATCAAAACCCATTGCTTCAAGCTGAAAACAAACATCACAATTCAGATATTATTACAAATTATAGACTATAGAAGAGCTAGTCAACCCTAGTGTTCCTCGTGGTGTGCCCAATTCAGCATCACCATGAACTTGCTTTTGTTTTTTAAGAAAAAAGGAGGTTTGAAGTGAACTGAATTAGTTTTGAGAAAAGAATTCACTTCCAACTGAATTTGTTTCAAAAACCAGTTCAGTTGGTTTTTCTTAATCGGCTCAGTTTAGACTTTTTGAAACAGTTCATTTCAAATGGGCTCTTTAGCACAACCCAATAATAAATAGTAAACGTCAGTTACAAAATATTCACTAAGAAAGTCAGGTTCCTTTTTAGAACAATATCCCTAATATTATGATGAGCAAGACGAAGACAAATTTGAACTAACCATGCTTAACAAATGTGTAATGCTAATAATGTCAGCTATCATTATTCTTGACAGTCGGTCAACATATACATCACATCCTAATGAGGAACCGTTGTAAATATAACCAATGCACCGTGTAGATGCAAGTAGTTTTAACTTTTAAATGAAATTGGTGTTCTCATAGTCCTAAAAGGGTTGGAGGAGAAACCATCCATCATTTAGTGATTTGTATAGACAAGAAGTCAAAAAACTTACACGCTCAATTGCCTGGCGCTCCTCAGCAGTGACAGTCACTGCTTGTGGCATGCCACCAGCCAGCTGACCCAATATATTCCTGAAGCATATTAAATGCAAAAATAATTCAGTGGACATGGGTCGTTAGTCAGAAAGGATAACAAGACCCTCCCCTCCCATCTACACACACACACACACAACATTAGAAAAGAATATCAAATGATGATCCCTTACCCTTCGCCACCTTCCACAGGTTCATTTATCAGGCGAAGGAAATCAGCTTGATGATCTCGAATCAATCTCATAAGATGAGGATTTTGTTTGCCGAGCTCCTGTAGCATAGGCTGCAGCAAGAACAAGAATCAGGGAACCCTTAAGAAGACAACATAGGATACAGTGATAGACTACTGAGGCAAAGAAGAAAACCTGCAATATTTGTGGATTCGCCTGCACCATAGCCCGCAAGGCTTGGAACTGAAATGCAAATGAACATAATTGAAACATCTATTTAAAGCATATCTATGAAGCAAGAAATTCAGTGGTAAATGAAGAGAACAATAATAAATACTTGTTGACTGTTCCGTAGAAAATCCAATGAGCCAGCACCAGCAGCACCAGAACCCACATTGGGAAGACCCTGTTACACAAAGTTTAGTATACAACCCAAAGGTTTCATTTTCTCTTCAATAATAAAAAATGTAAAAGCTACCTGCGGAAAAAGGTCTAAAGGATTAGCATTAGGTCCAGTTGAGGTAACTGGAGCAGATTGTGCTGTTTGTGGAGCAGCAGCAGCAGGAGGATTTGTAGGTTGAACACCTGTAGGCGCTCTTGCTACAAGTGGAGCTTCAGCTTGCTCAGGGATACCCTAACATTAATGAATGATATTTGAATTAAAGAAAAGAAACCACGCATAAAATTATCACACAAGCAAAGAAACCACCTTCCACCCAAATAACTAAGATGCTCAACTGAAATAAATAAATCAAACTGAAGTATGTGACAGACAAAAATCACTAAGCACAGAATTTAACATCTAAAATTCACATACGGTATACAAATATTCAACAGCTCTCTCAGGGTTGTTATAGGCAGCTCGAAGAGCACGGACAACAGTATCCCTGTCCCAGCTCCCTCCACCCATATCAATAATTTGCTGAATTGTTCCCTCCAAGTTGCTTCCAGCAACCAGATTGGATGCAGCCTGCCCATAGATATCAGACCCCTCCCTGCTTCAAAAAATACTTTCTTTTTTAACAACAGAATTTAAAAGAATAATACAGCAAGTTGATAAGTTCCATTTTTCAGGATACAAAAATAACAGCGACTTAAAACTCCACATTCCATACATCACTGGAAACAAAATACTTACACAGCAGTCCCTGGAGAAATTGAGGCGTGAGCTGGAGCAGGGGCTGGAGCAGGAGCTTGAGAGGATACTGGTGCAGGCCTGTCAATTTGAAAGGAAGCTTTTAAATAGCATGCTATACATGTCGAAATAGTTTAAACTGAAATTATCTAAACTATACGAAAATCCCTTGAAGAATCAGTCACTCACGCTGACTCAGTTGCAGCAGGAGCTTGAGATGCTGCTGATGCCGGCGGGGTTGAAGTAGGAGGGGCACTGGTCTGGGGTGCCTGAAATAATACGTAAGAGGGATTATGCTTTTGTCTTACCATGTCCCAAAAAAGGCAAAAGTCAAAATTATACTAACATTAAAAATATTTATAACATAACAAACTGTTCTCACCTTGGTTGATGGTGCAGTTGAAGTAGCAGATCCTTCACCAGATGTGTTTTTACTCTAGCATATTTTAAGCACATAATTCTAATTTAGTGCAAAATAAATTAATATAATTGTGAAACAGAATGAGTTCATGAAGTTTGAATAAATACATACGCAACACAATAATGGAATATACTTTGATAAGTTCAAAATCAAATGTGGCTTATAAAAGCAAAGAAATTAACTAAAGAAAAATTTACCTTTGATAGCATAATTACAATGAAACTATTTTCTGCTACTTTATTCTCCTCCAAGGTTGTAGCATCCTTTAGAACTTTCCCTTGATGAATTAGCATTTGCTGTGCAGCAGGATAGACATCTGCACCCTGAACAGTTTCTATACTTTTCTTCACATCAGAAACCTGAAAAAGAATGTTTGCAATTACAAATAATGCAACAGATTATTTTATTCAAGTTGATGAAAACCAGAAGATAGTAGAAGTGAATCAGAAACAACACAGTTAAAAGATAAAGTCTTGATACATTCTTGAAATATAACTCTCAAATTTGGGTAGTATAAAGCATTTAGGAAATTTCAATTGTGAGAGACATGCAACTTCTAAAACGACAAATAGCACACTACTCAGATTTCTTTTCATGGCACAAGCTGGTTTGATGTTGCTGTGAAGCAATGCTCCAAACCAAACTCTGTGTCAATGCGGAACTTAGTTACTATCGTATGCCTAGAATCCCAAACTTCCGAGAACAGATTTCTAAGTTATAATTATAATCCAGAGGAGCATCAACAAACACTTTGCACTAGTTTCCACATGCAATGAAGCAGAAGATAAAAGTTATTTAAACGAAAAAAGATATCCAGCAAGAGAATGTTCCGACGAGAAGATCATAGTTCACTCGTTCCACGGCATATTCCACACACCAAAGCATCCATCACTTCGAATTGCTAAATTTAACATTTAAGTAATAAAGAAAATCCAATTGCCATCAAAATTCAATAACAATTCAAATAAGCGAAACACACGAAACCCTAATTAACACTCAATTTCAGGGCACTAAAAAGAGGAGAAACTTTTGAGACAATTCAAAAGCACGAAGCAATCCACCACACGGAAAGAAAAAAGAAAGTCGGAACGAAACCCAATCGAAAGAAGTTTGGCGGCACAAACCGTGTCTTGCGGCTGCACTTCGATTTCGAAGTGAGTGCCCTTGAGAGTCTTCACGAAAACCTTCATCTTCGTCACCGCTATCGCACTTCGGCGCCACGAACAGCGTCGGAATTCACACCGGCACGGTCAGGCTCCACCGATCCGAAGACCCTAACGACGACGTCGTGGAGAAGAAGAAAGGAACAAGAGAGACGAAGGCGTAACAAGTGTGAAAAATAAAAATTAAAAACCCTCTTTTCTTCTTAAATAAATAAAAGTTGATATGATATGGTTTAGATACCGAAAATATGCTAGTTTTTACGTTGGCAGTAGTTGTGAGTGGGGACAGTGACGCGCTTTTTGAGAGATTGATTTCACGCGCCGCTCGGTTGGGGTTTTAGGTGGCGATTAGGGTTAAATCAATCGTCAACTAGTAATGATATATTTTGATGTTACTTTGGAGGGATTTTGTACCACTAATATATTTCAGATTAAAATAAGAAGGTAATTTTTAGATTATTTTGTATGTATAGTAAGAATATTTTCAATAAAAAGTTGTTAAAAATAACTTTTTATCGGTATGAATATTATTTTAATATAATCATTGTAAATATAAGTTTATTAAAATTGAAAAAAAATACATGCATACAAAAATTCTTTAATTTGATTGATTTATATATATAATACATAAACTAAAAAGTATCTGTTTAATAAATAATTTTTTTAACAAACTCTCCTTAAATTTGTTCTTATGTGAGTTATATACACAACCATAAACGAAAAAGGTGGGAATTTTCAAAAAATATTATCTACCGAACCTTTCTTCTTTAGTTTATAGTGGTAATTTTGGTTTGAAAAAAATTAACAGAAAATCTAATTTGACCGTATTTTAACTTTTTTAAATAAAAAAAAATGACAATTATGGAAAATATTGTTGGTCATTTTATCAGCCTTATGTTAGTTTCTTTAAAAACAATTATAATAAAGGTTAGTTCTATATTAAATCAATATGTTTGTTTATCACTTTCAGTTGTGTGGAATGATGTAGAGTCTCTTGCTTTATATGAAACTACATCACTAAGTAAAATACATATAGAAGTATAAAGAGGTTAACTAAAAAAAAGCTTTCATAATAGTAAATTGAGTTAATGGTTTTAAATATTGTACAACGTACATAAGTTACTAATTTTATTTTGAAATTTCATTGACACTCAACACAATTGTTCTTAAAGTCGTTGATAAAAAAAAAAACAATTGTTTTTAAAGTTTAAAGAAACACTATAATTTTAAATTTTTAAAAATAAATATTGTATAATTATCATATATTAAAGTAGTTGACAGAGAAGAAAAGGGAATTTTAGTATTGATTTTTAGTACCGAACTCAAGAAAAGCTTAACAACATTAAAAAATTATTGAAGATATCTTTTAAAGACATGTAAAATATTTAAATAAATATGAGAATCACATTCATCATTTTTAATGTTGAAGATAATCAATAAATAAAAATTTTGCTATGTAAAATTCAAGCATTACATACCTACATCTTCACAGTCAAATAAATAAAATAATAATGGTTTCTTAACAACTAAAATCGAGTTTTTTTTTTTAAGAAACTGTAAAAATGAGATGTTAATAACTTGATATTATGCTTATAAATTTTGAATTTGAATCATTTAAATAATTGAATCCAATCTCAAAATTATATTTATTTTAAGTTTTATCCAACATTTAAGAAGTCTAATTCAAATAAACATTATTTGTAGGTAACTTGCATTCTGGGCTGAAGTAGGTATACTAGCGTGAACAGGGCTGACGCTTTTCGAGCCCATAATACTAATGAAACACCAGTTTTTTCAAGATTTTTTAAACTCGAAATTTTAGCTCTATAATTTTACAATGCCACCATTAAATATATTAAAATTGAAAATCAATTGAAAAATCAACTATCAATTATATATAATTATCTTTATTTATTGTTTTTTAATGCATATAAAATATTTAAAATTGTACCTCAAAATCGGAAGGAAGTGCTTTTCACCATTTTTATTGGAAAAAAAATTATACTAGGATGAATCTCTATTTTCTGTAGGATGTCAGAATTTCCTGGGTGCTATTAACTATTTTTTCAATCAAATAAGGAATGCAAGTTCTTTGTTAAAAACTAACTATTCGTCTACTACATACAGTTTAATTTTTTGAATATCATTTTTAATTTATAATAATATATGCGTTTGAAACCGTTATTCGTCGATTTTGGTACTTACTTTTCTTTTGGCCTTATTCCTATTTTTTTTTTTAAGGTATGTTTGAAAAATATAAAACTAATTTATTATCTTTATAATATTTTTGTTTTTATATAAAAAAATTAGGTTATCTAAATTATAGTAGAAAAAATCTTAGTTTGTTCACTTTTTTTTTTAAATATTTTAATCATTTATATGTATTTTGCATTAATTTAGTGGGTAGTTGGACCATATTAATTTATATGTATTTTAATCATTATCTTTGTTTACTTTTTTCATATTTTGACCAATTAATTATTTCTCAATTGACTACACCATATTACGTTGTATTTTATGATATCAAACCTACAAATATTACAATTTATATATTAAATATATTCTGCAACTTATTTTTTGGTTTGTGTATTGTCCCTTTTATATGATATTCTTTTTTTTCTTTTACTTATTAAATAGTAACACTGATATTAATTTTCGTCTAATAAGAAAGATATGCAGATTAAGGAATTTTTTTTTAAACATGTGTCAATTTTTTTATATATTCCTTCGATGTTGTGTAATGTTTATATAATATGTGTTTATTTACTGTAAAATTAATAGTTACTGTAATTTCTTTTTCTTAGTGCATAATTTTCAATGTTTAAATAAACTTTAATTTAAAATAGAAAATATTTATCATACTTGGAGTACATTGTGAGCAATAAATATTGTATTTTATGAAATAGTTAAGCTTTTAGATTATTTTTTTTACTTCTATATATGTATATTTTACTTGTGAGACTCATATATGAAAATTAAAATAATTATAATTTCTATTGTTTTCAAATATAATACAGAACTCTTGTTTTTATTTGGTGTTAAATAAAATTTATCTTTCAACTATAATTCATTAACAATTTACGAGATTAACTAAATCACTCAATAGGTAATTTGTAGATTTTTAATTTATATATTTCATAAATACTGAAAATAATATAACTTTGTACATGTCTAAATATAAATATAGTGATTTAAGAAAATTATTATAACAATTTGAATGGTCTATTATTAAAATTTTTCTTTTCGCAACAAGGAAAAAATTTCACCTAGTAAATTCAAGAATATTAAATAAGACATTGCAAATCTCGAAACAATCGTGCAGCTTTTTGAATCTGTCTCCTTCTCGAGTCAAACAAAAGTATAAATAGTATTTTTTTTTTTCAATGAAAATGGTACCTCGCCCTTCGCAATAAATGTAAACTGATATGGGCCACACTCGGCCCATATATCACGGGCCAGACTTGGGCCGAAGCTATTTGCGAAAGTCCTTCACAATCGCAATTTTCTTCCTGTTTCCACGTAGCTGTAATAATTTTTCTTCACGGAAATTAAAAATATACCAACGGAAGCATTTCAAAATTTAGTTTTACTCCAAAAACTACAAACACCAGCTTATTTGTTGTTATACTTTTGTATAAACTAATCAAATACAAATTTTTCATAAATTGAAATAATAAAAAATATAATCTATCTACACATAATCTATTTATTGCCTCTATAGCATGGATACACAGACAAGAAAGTTTAAAAAATTATTTCAATATGTCATACCGAAAATATTATTAAAATAACTTTTAAAACAATATATATAAATTTTTTATTTGAAATTTATTATACTGTATTAAAACCATATATCTATTTATCTTTCTAACCATTAAATATATTGGTCTATATAAAAAATCAAACTTAGAAAAAGATAAATTTATATATTATTAATAGTCATGTTATAACTTTTAAATAAGTCATTTTTTATTATAATACCTATACATAATTTTATACAATATATACATGCTGCTTATAATTAATACAGTATTGTAAGAAAAATGTAACCACTGATGAGTTTATTTAAAACAACAACATACCATAAATACATTAGCCCTTAAAAAACTTTATAATAGAGTTTAAAAAAATAACTTATAGGTAAGACTTTCAGGCAAATCATACCTTAAAAACGTTTATAACAGGTAAACAATTTAAACACCGTCTTTATTCTTTCCGTGAAAGTCAACTTTAGGTATAACCTGTTTACGTCCATCAGCTAGAAGTTATAAGGTTATTTTATTAAATCACAAGTGTTAGGAAAAATAGCCTTAAAAGTAATTGAAAAATTAGAAAAAGGACATGTTTATACAATATTTTTATAAATATCAAATTTTTATTAGTAAAATATGTTCTGAGGATTTTCTAATTTTAATTTTTAATCACATTTTATGATATTTTACTTATAAATAAATCATTTTAATTATATTTTTATACATTCAATTGTTATATATTTTTTCATAATACGTATTTATTATTAATCATGTACGTTGTCTCTAGTCAAATTTAAAAATAAAACGAAAGATAGCATACTTCTGAGTATACATCGCATTTTTCATTACGCTGAACATTGAAACTTTTAAAATATCTTTAAATGTATTTCTAAGAATAATATGACAGTATCATAGCTAAAACGAAAAATATAACATAAAACATATAAATATTATGTACTCAATATCAATATTTTGAAATATAATCCCGAAATAGTCAAACAAATATGATACATATCATAATAGTTAAATTGAATAATGTTTAAAAAAAACAACATTTAAAAAAATCATTCGAGCAAGTAAAGAAGGTTTGATGAGTAAGTGTGACTAGTAAAGTTAACCAAATATTTTCAGCTAATACAAAATTAGAAGCTAGTTTACAAAAAGTCAAAAGAAAAGTGGGGTGGAATAACTTATATGCAGATACAAGTACCCTAATTGATAGTGGTAGATATGGTAGCAATTTAATACTATATCTGTAAAATAAAGCAAAGAAAAAAAGATCATTAATTAAACACCTTAAACTAAAATGGTGACCTAAATGAAACATTTATTATGTTAATAATACTTTTGAATAGTGGTATGCAGCATCATTTTCCTTAACTGGATTATCTCATCTAATTAATTTTCTTTCATTTGGGTACGAAGTAGTATTCTATGAGTTAGGTTTACCTATCATTTATGCCTACCATAACTCTTCTCCATAGGTTCCATAAGAAAGAATACATAGAAAAGGAAAAGAAAGCTAAAACCATGTCCTTTTCTGTGTTCCAATTGGAAAGGGTGAGTTTCTTTTTATTCGTACTTTACAAGAACAGTTCTATTTTTGTTGATTTTGCAAATCTGAGTTCACTTTTGCAGTAATTGAATAACCGTTGAATTGGATTCCACAGTTAAAGTGGTGTGATGTGTGATCCACTTGGAAAGCTTGTAGAAGCTACAGTTGTTAACTCACCAAAAATGGCGTGCAAGAAATTGAAGCAACGTATAGAAGTTAAGCCCAAAATCTACCACCCACCCTCCTTTCTTGTTCTACCACCCAAGGTTAATTACAGCATCATCACGTGCAATAATTTAGTATTTTCATTATTCTGAATCAATTTAAATTACCTTTCAGGTCCAGTATTTTGTTATTAGAAAAGTCTACCAAACGTCTCTCTCGTTGTAGAAAGAGAGAAAAATGAGTTGTATTTTGAAACCAAAATTAATATAACATCTGAAAAATACTGATGATTTGTAAGAGAGTATATTGTTAAGATTTATCATATCAGTAAACATCTTTTGTGTGTGGGTCTTATAACTTTTAGTTAATTTTAAAAGTAACTAGTATAGTTTATATAGTTTATATATATATAAGGTATTAATTCAAACTAATCTGTAAAATATGCTGTATTTCTTTCAATTTGTCGTGCCTCGTAAAATTCACCAAGTTATTACGATAATTTCATTTGTTAAATAGTTCTGAAGGGACAAAAAAATGTAACATTGATATTAAAATTTTTAAAATGGTAAAAAAATTAATGAAGTACATTTTATCAATTATTTATAAATATTTTAAGCGTACTAGGTAAAATATCCCTATATTTTAAAATGTGAAATTATATAACTATAAATAGATAACAATTTTCTTCTAGAATATTAGAATCCTATTCTCTTCTCTTTTTAATAAAAAGAATCCAGATTGTTGTCTTTTTTTTATAGGAAATATCTGAGACAGATGAACAATTTTTAAATTAAAAAAAAATCATCTGTAATATTAACATCACTTAATTAAACAACACAAATCATGGTCAAAATTTATAAAACAAATCAATACCACTCACTTATAAGAAACACAAATACTACCAACCATTGTTGATAAATAAAATAAAATTTGATAAAAGTTGAAGAATGAAAATATAAAACTAAACCGGATATTACCAATAACTATATTATCATATCAATCAACCATAATTATTTTCTCAGTTTTGTTTTCACTTTCACGCCAAACAAAAAGCTTAAAATTTAGGAGTGTTTTCAGTCAAGCATTACCTCGTCTAGAGAAAAAAAAAAAAAAAAAAAAAAAAAAAAAAAACAGGGATTATTTAGTTTTTCAACTGCAAAATTTAATTAACATTTTATTAAAAAAATATTTGGTGATTTGATTAGATTTAGGACAACAAAATTAAGTAAAGACTCTATATTTTAACATAGTGAATATTTTACTTTGAATTATGTCCAAAAGGTTTTCAGCCAGAAGCATTCCTCAATAAAACATTAAAGGATAACTAAGCAATTTCCTTTGCATCTTGTTATCCTAAAATTCTTCTGTAATTCCCTTCGTCAAGAAAGAAGGGAACAAAAAACAGTGAATCAAAAGAAAATATATACATCTCTAATACCCTTTTCCTTTTTTTTTTCTTTTTAACTAAATATTTCTATTGTGTAGGCAACGTCTCGTGCCGCCACGTGTCAGAAAATTCGGTGGATTCATAATACACATCCGAATGATCAAAAAGTTTCTCAAACGCAGCGTATTCAGTTGCAGTATCGCACTCGTAACCGAATCCCATTCCCAAATCAAACGAATCGTATCGTGAAATATGGTCCTCAAACTCCCACAACTCGCCGATTCCGGATGAGTCAGACGCCACTCGAATCAACTCAGTCTCCTCGTTTACCTTCTCCGGCACCGACGAGTTTCCGGCAGGAGGAAGCCCTAACTCGTCGTCGGAAGCCTCCAGGAGGTAACCGATCTGCGCCTGAGACTCGCCGGAATCTGACGTCACGCCGGAGATCTCCTCCTGGAGACTCTTCATGACGGAGTCAAGGTCCTGAGTGGAAGGCGTATCGTCAGCGTCGTCGAAGAACTCGAGTAAATCGTCCCTGAGTCGCTTCGCCTCAGGCGATTCGATAACCGAGTCATCTCGGACTCGCTTCTTGGAACCGGAATCGCAATCAGCCATAGTGAGAAAGAAAGAAAGAGCAAAACGGTAGCGTTTTGGGAAATATATTAAAGAGACACGTTTAATCGGTCGTGTTTCAACGAGAGTTGACACGGCGTGTTGTGGTGGCGATGAGATCTGGCGAGGCTTATATATAAAGGGGGACAATGGAGAGAGAAAGAAAAGAGAGGGAGAGAGTACGGTGTAATGATGTGACGACGCAGGCGCGTGGGGCCGAATTTTAGCCCATTACACACAGACTTTGATTTTGCCTTTTTGTTTTCATGTTTCTCATTTTTTTTTATTTTTAATTTTAGCAGTTTCTGGTTTTGTTGGGAAAAGAATATGGTGGCTGCTTTTTCCTTTTTTAAAATATTAAATGGAGTTGAATTTGGAGTTGGAGTCCGGGTCAGTTGCGTGGGTCCCACTCGCCTAGTCAATGACCGCTTTTGGTGCTTTATTCGGCCCGGTTCGGCTGGTGTTTTTTTAGGTGTTTTGGTTGGTAGCAAAAAAGGAAAAGAAAAAGGAAAACCAGACAAAGCAAGGGTTAAGTGTGAGGGCGTTTTGGGAATTAAAATTTCTATTCTTTTATTTTATTTATAATAGTAATGGGATTTGATTAGACTTAGAAATTGCATTCAAAATTGAAAACTTGGTCTAAGGGAATGGGTTGGCCTTCTGAGAAGCTTTGAAATTAAAGGTTTGCTTGAGTCGTGCCAACGTCAATAAAATAAAATTGCATTAAAAATCTTCTTTACGATAATGCTGCCCACTATCACTGCCTCAATCAATGGGTTACACCTATTTTTATCTTCTCTGTCTGTCTTTATTATTCATCATTTTAACTATTCCTATTTGCAAAAGAGATACACCCTTACTTTCCAGATCTCAACGTTTCTCATGTGCTTCAATATCTTCCCTTAAAAACAACTATTTACTTTTTTTAAAAGTTTTCTAATAAAAAATAACGACTGAATCACACACATATACATAGTAAAATTATAATTACTCACTTTGTTAATTTTATATTAGAAAATTTAATTTTTTTCATGTTACAGTATTGGACTGAGTCCGTTTATTAATATGTATTACTAGTTATTTATAACAATATATGAATTACATAAATTCAAAGAGAAGAAATATAGGTTTTAAGAAAATAAGATTGGCGTCCGGTGCAGAAGACTATCTGCTAAATCAGAAATAATTTAAGTATATTTAATATTTTTCTATTTTTCATCCTTTGATAATCTAAAATATTAATATAATATTACTATATTATACAAAGTTAACATTTAAAATATTTTATAATATTTCAAAATACATGTTTACAATCATTTTTTATATAAGAAACAAGTCTTAATATCAATTCTTCAAATTTTATAAACTTCTAATGCTTCTAATACTTCTAATACTTTAAGGTCTCTATTATCTACTCAAATCTATAAACTAGTGATATAATATTTTTAACATAAAATATTACAATTTACTATCATTACCATAACATAAATTTATATGAGATTTTTTATAATTTCAAATATAAAACATCAATCTCGATCATCACATAAATCTTCATCCATTATATAAATCATACATCAAGTTGATTATTACCAAAAATCAATATCTAATCTAAAACATAAAATTTAGATTACTAGTGAGTTTAAGATAAATAATTATAGTAACTTCAATAATCCAAAATTAAGTGTCTATTGTGACTTTTAGTATATATGAACTCTCTAGTTAACTTTTTATCATTTGATATTTTAGTCTATTAGATTGTTAACAAAAAATATTTGTTAGAACATATATGTCAATATTAAATACACACAAAGAAACAACAACTCATACATTGACCTAATTTTCATCTTTCACATCAACATACATTATTCAATCTACAAATCAAAATATGTAAGAATCTATAGTACATAAAAGTTAAAGTTAACTAATAAGCACTCAACTCAACGTTCATAGTTTTTACAAGTTCAATTGACATGAAATCAACCACTTTATCAAACTATATTAAATTTCATTATAATTAATCCTGTAAAAAAAATATTTGAGCTCAGGACCACATTCATTTCACATGTAGATATTTTAACCTAAGATACTATAGAAAGTTCAAGATTTGTTTTTGGTATTGAGATAATGGTCTCGATAACGATTCCTCCAAAACAAAATAAGAACACTAATACCATTAGAACAAGTTATAAAAACAGAATCAAATTTCAATATGATCTTAATTACTATGAGATATGGTCAGATAGTCAGATTCTAAAATTGATTGATGGATTGTGAAATGATAATATAAGAAGACTTACAAATTTAAAACTATGGAGAAAAAATAAATGGAATACATGTTTCAACTTTTTTTTTATATTAATTTTTTTTACGGGGTTACAAATATATTTTTTTCAATACAATTTTTTTTTATTACGTAAATGTAGAAGCTCTCATAAAATAAAATAAAATAACTATCATACGTTAATTTTAAATTTTTATAAACAAGCTTTTTAGAAAGTGCATTGCAGTTACAATTCTTAACTACTATCATACAATATTTTATATATTTTATATATTTTAAAAATTAATATACCAATATACTAAAAAATACTGTAAAACGTCAAATTAAGTTAAGTTTAAAAAAAAAAAGCTTGATAAATTTACGGTCACGCACGTATCACACCACCTATATTTTCGTTAATAATTTATTAGTTTTTATAGGATATGAAATTTAACGTATCTTCTCATTTATAATTTTGGAGATGCGTTACTTCCAACAAATTTAAAACGATCATCAACATTATTTTTGTCAATTTAAAATTCATACATCACAAGCCTATTCCAAAATTACTACTCCAATTTCAAGAAAATGTAACAATCATCGCAATATAAAATTACATTATACAGTAATTTAATTGAACGATCGATAAAAAAATTTATAATCAAAATTTCAATGGTTTTTTCGTGTTCGCGTATCATTTCACACAACTATATATCTGTAATTCTTCATAAATAAACTATTCAGCTATTAAAAAATCTAACTTAATTTTGTAATATTTCAACTTAAAACATTCAATTTCAGCACAGAATTCGCCTTCATACCAATGTCTAAATCAACTAGATTAAAATGTTTTTTTTAGATTCCATTACTTTAAATAATGTGCTAGTTATAAAAGACTAAAAAAAGTCAAAAAAAGGATATGGAAATTCTAACTTACTCTCAAAGATTCTGAATCACAAATATTATTATAGTATTAGATTAACAAAGATTAATTATTCAGTTCAAATCTCACATGCATGTAGAAAACGTATACATGCAAGTATAGGGAAAAAAAAAAGATATATGAGGTAAAAAATTTGATTTATTTAAATTATCATGAGCAATCATCTCTTTGTATGAATTTGAATGTAATTACATATTTAAGATTATAATAAAAATTAATAATTAAACTGAACTAATTTTGTTATTTTATCTTACACCACCACGACTGTAAAAATTATTAATAGTATATCACAATTTGCGGATTACACTTTCAATTAAAATAAGTATATTTTTTCTAATGACGTGAGATATTTATGTTGTTTTACAAGCATATATATATATATATATATATATATATATATATATATGTATGTATATTCATGTGCAATTTGGTAAAAAAAATCGAACTTAGTTTAGATATGTAATATTGTATTTGGTGTTCTTAAATAAGAATATATAAGAGGAAGTTATGACTTTTCAAACTCTTATCTGTGTGGTGGGAATGTTTTGAAGGAAAAGTGAGGAGAGGTAATGAAAGTTAACTAAATTTATAATTTTAGTTGAGATCAATTGAAAATTGGTGTGAAATTTATTGTATTTTACTATATATGGTTTTTATTAGACTGAAAGGGTATATTGGAGCTCAAGTTTAATAGAAGAGTTAAATTTAAACTCAGATTGGTGTATATATGCGGTTATATTTCGTATAGGTGTTTTTGTTGAGAAATGCATTGATTATATTAGTTATTTTAATTTATAATGTTAATTTTTTTTAAATTTGAACTACATAAAAAATTTAAGAAGTAACTTAACAAATATTAAAATAAGTACTATAATAATAATAATAATAATAATAATAATAAATTAAATAAAATTAAGATAATAAGAAAAGTATTAAAAATATAAAAGGTTATTATTACTTAATTGAAAATCTACAAAATCACGATCAGTCTCTTGACGATGCCACTAGACTTCTTAGAACCCTTTCTATCTAATGTCTGGTACAATCCTTACTTATTAAGATAGAACCTCTCTTATCCCACATGACTTGAGCTTGTTTTGACTCACTTCTTTAACAAATGGGATAAGATTTATAAAATAAAATTTATACCCACTTATTCATTATAATTTAATTATAATTTAATATTATCTTTATTAGAAATAAAATTTTCAGCACACATTAAATATTAAGTATGAAACTACATATCATAGTGGTCAAATAACATCTTAATAAAAAATAATAGGATAAGTTAAACAAACCTTTCTATCACATAGCCCAATCTAATAAAATTAACTTATAACTAAGTTTTGCACTAATTTATACAATTTTAATTTAACCTTGTCTCTAATTTTTGTAAAATCTCCAACACTTATAATATTTTAATAATGTTCGTTTTAATAATTGTATTTTAAATTCTGTTGATTTTCTTATTTGGTTAAGCTTGTTAGTTTAGGTTTCAAGATTTCTTTCTTTTTTTTCATCACACAAGAAGTAACTGGTTTTGTCGAGTAACAAAAATACTATATAGTGCGGAAAGAAATTTGAATCATATGTAGTTGTAAAATTGTCTTCCAATAGATGAGCTTGCGTCGTCAAATGGTTGTTGCTAACTTGCTATTACGATAGCAAAGTAATTTCACTATTATGATTAGTACCTTACTTTAAAATGCAACAAGGAAAATTAAATTAAATTAAATTGTTTTAAAACCTAGGGCAGATGGGTCAGTGTGTTAGAAAGTGAAAGTGGGAGTTGTGTTGGCCTAATTTATTGCAACAGTAACACGACATGGACAAAAAATGAAATAAAACTTAACTCTTCATTATTTGCTTAGGCCACACTATTAGCGGTGATAGTAACATATTTATTGCAACACGCATTGTTTATTGATTAAAATTCATTTAAAACCTAAAAATTAGAATAAAAGTGATTAAATAATATATAAAACTTAATAATTTTTGGATTAAAATGAGTAGGAAAAAAAACTATGCGTTGGAGAGATTTGTGGAAGAATTAAGGTAGAAAGGTAAAGGTGGTTGGGTTTCTCAACCACCACGTGAAGGGAGGGAATGAAGAAGGAGGAGCAGTAGTTGGCAATGTGAAGGTGAGTTCATGCTCCCAAAATAATATCTATAGTACCATTCTTTTAAGATTTTCATAAATTAAACTAACATCCCATATATATTAAAAATTTTACGTTATACATACATATATATCAAGAATAGTATAATAAAAAATAAAAGATGGTATAAGTGTATTTTGAAAAATTATCATGAATGTTAGTGTAAGGGGAACTACCACATCCTCCATCCTCATTTCAGATGTATGATTTGTCTAATTAATAAGAAAGAAGAAATATCTCAAACTTTCTTTATACATTAAAGAGGACAGAAAAGAAAAGAAAGAGAGAGAGGAAGAGTTTGAATGGAGAATAAAAAGAAAAGGTAAAAAGTGAAAGAAAATTTTGAAATCAATGTTAAGGAAGTGATTGAATAACTTCTTTATATATTTTTTAAAATTCACTTGATATAAAAATAATTTTAAAATATAAATTAGATTTAAAATAAATGTTAAATTAAAATAAAAATATTATCAAATATTAGTAAATAAAAAACTATATTTCAAAACAATAATATATTAAATAAAACATTTTAAAGAAATATAAATATAAATTATTTTATTTTATTTAGTTTTTAATATTTTAAATTAGAAATTTTAGTACTTCTATATTTAATATATAGTATCATAATATATTAAAAAAATATAAATAATATAATTATTGTAATTTTTTCGTATATAAACATAAATAATAATATAATATTTCTTAACATAAAATTCAATATGTACTTAACGTAATTGGTTATGTATCTAACATATGTAATTATTTCTTTGCAAAATATCATTATATGATGAAGAAATTTTTCTGATAAATATTATTTTCTTTATTTTATTTTATTTTATTTTTCTCACCTTTCTTACATATTCTAGCTCCGTAAACAATAAACATCCTGATCCACTGTAAGGGGTAGAAAAAATCTGCATGCACCAATGTACCCTACTCTAAGAATGTTTTGTAGATAATTAATTTAGTTCCAATCGATCTTAAACTTTATTTTCTTAAAGCTTTAATTTTATTATAATTATATCTTGTAATTTTTTATAAGTGTTTTTTTATAAAAGTTAAATAATTGTTATTAAATTATTATTATTTTTGTTTGTTTCGTATATTTAGTAGTTTTGAATAAATTTTCGTCTCACGTAAAATGTGAGGTTATATTTTAACGATAAATGGTAACAGATTTTAAAGTTTTAATTATATATTGATCACGAGTTAATCAATGTTTGGTTCAAGAAAATGTGATAGATAATAAATATCTTGAATGTGATTATATTAATTGAAAATTTTAATTATAATGATAATTTTTTTAAATATCGTTAGTTTATTTTATTTTTTGTTTATGTTTTAGACATTTCGTGTTAGTGTATTATACGTAAGCATTATACATGCATGTAACTGTTGAAGATGAATAAATTATATAAATATATACATAATTATGTAGTGATCCTTTAAATTTCATTATAATTGTTTATAGTATTTTAGGTATTAAAAAAGTGTTATATTTTTTCTTTCTTTTAACATTTTGAATACATATATTTGAGAATGCATGTGAGTTCTAAAGAAGAATAAATGTATCTTAGTTAGTTTAGGTCTAGATTGATGTGTTTTATTTGTAAATCAAACTTAATAAAATAATTTTATAACTTTTCTAACATATTTAAGTTGAAACAAATTCTTAAAAAATCATAAAATAAAGGAAGAAAATTATTTTTTATGCGGAGTGCATTTGTAGTTTTGAAACTTTATCTTCGTAAGTTTGGGTTTAAAGAAGAGAATATTAAATTATACTTAATTCTAAATAAGATAATATTAAATTATACTTAATTCTAAATATGATTTTGATTGAAATAGTCAAATTGAGTCATAGTAGTTATAACTTCAAGATGGCCTAAAAGACTTATTAAGACCATCTTTGAATTATTTAAAGAGAATTATTATGCTCTTGAATTTGATATTAGGTTTGGAATAATTAGTAATGTTGGCTTGTGGATTGTTTTTGTAAAATTTGTCATATTTGACTTTTTAAAAGATCTATACTCTAACAGAAATTTAAAACTTAGACGAAAATCATGTCAATATTTTTTTTCCATTTAACTTGATTTTAGTTCAAATGAAAAATAAGATGGGACAATTTTTTTTCATATATATATATATATATATATAACATATGTTTATATATAGATGTTTAATGAAGTAATATTTCAGTGTAATTGAACTTAAATTCCAATAATCACATAAAAATATGGTAAATTGATGTATATTAAATTAAATGGGTTGAGAGGTGTCATAGTCATGATAGTATGTTGAAAATTAAACATGTATAAGATGCCCTATTATTGAAATATTATATATGATATGTGGGTATATTATTTGGGATGCTCGATTGAATTATCGTCCCACATTACAATCAATCAAACGTACATAGCATTATGAAAATCAAAATTAAATTGTTTTATTTTCTTATTTTTCAACATTGTTTGTTCTACTTTGAATTTGGTTAAAGCCTTAGAAAACTTCTAGATAAAGTTGTCTGTTGTAGTTCGTACTTAACATGAACTTGGATTCCCTTGTGTTACCATAAACGTGTTAAAATACCAACTAACATATTTTTAGATTAATTATGTCAGGTTTCATTTGTGTTAAAAATAATTTGGAAATTTAAAATTATTTCTAAATTAAAAAGCAACCTTTTTGTAACGTCTATATTGAATATTTTCTTTTATTAAAACTATGAATTTATTTTTTAGAAACAAAAGCATCATTTGAAATATACTTTTAGAAAAAATATACTGTTCCCAACATCTATTAAAGATGTCAAAATGGCTACCTCAATTAAAAAATAAATCAATTCATACATATGCTTTTATACTTTTGTGTTGGACTTCAACAATATTATCTTCTTAGTCATGCTTATAAGATGATAATCTTGATTTTATCTCTTGACTTTTGATTTGGTGGTTTAAGTAAATGGCAGTGTCCCTGATGAACACGTGCCTTGACTATAACGCATGGGACCTGGTTGTTTGGATTGTAACAAACGAAGTCTAAAGTAACCGTGTCTTACAATTTTAAAGAATAACTGAGAAATAACCCTTAAAAAAATATTCACGCAAAACAAAAACCGTCTACTCCGTGTGAATTCTGCACCACTCATTACCTTTGATTTTGATATATTACAACAAATTTTAAAATATTAAAATTACTGTATTTTGATGAAATAATAACAGTGGAGAATCAAATTCCTCTATTTGGTGGATTTTGCAGCAAGCCAAACACGCTCAACACGGGGAATGGTGAAAAAATCTGACCAAAGTTATCAATCACTTTCAACCTTGTAAATTCACGAGTATGATGTTAAGGGTAGGTTTAGTGAGGCTATGAAAATAAGTTTTTTTTTTTTTTTCCATCAATTTTCTTCCATCGACCTAGTAAAAAAATTAAAATTGATAAAAGAATCACCGTTTATTTAAATAAATTTATAAAAAAAAGTGGTTTTAAAATAGTTCATTTCTATTAGATGCAGCAAGAAGCCGGTTTTAATATGAATAAAGGCATGGATTTTGAAAATAACGTTGAAGGTAAAATAAATAAATTTTCAGATTTACAAAATAATTTATTATTTTTACTTAGTTGATTTTTTCAATCATCTAACTAATTATATGAACATCTTAATTGAAATTGAATAAAAAAAAGTTTGGAGAAAAACAATGTAATGCTATCAAGTCAAGATATAAACGATGATACCTGTCTCATATTTAAACCATTTAAGTCCCTCTCACGATGTCACGTCGTGTTAAGTTTTTTATTTTAATGGTATTAAAGTTACGTGAAACAAACTTTTATATATTTTTCTATTTTTACTTAATTTTGTTTTAAATTAAAATATTTTTATTTTTAAGCAACAATATTTTATAGAAACTATTTTTTTTTAAGAAACCTTTAATGAAATGTAAATAAAAATAAAATAAAATAATTTGTATTCCTTCAACACTTTATTTTTTTTTATTTTTAATCTCTAAATAAATATCTGATGAGTACTAACTCTTAATTTTTTGTCTGTATTATTTTTAATATTTATAGTTAAGGATCATAATTGAGCAATAGCTTCAGAAGATGATAATCATATTGATTATTACATGACTTGTTACTTGATACATGAATTTTTTTCAGCCATTTATTGTCTAACAAAATTAATTTGTGGTCCCTGAATATTTTGTTGAGTGAGTTTAATACTTTGACATATTTTTTCTGTCTTAGTTCCTAAACAAGATAAAAATTAAAAAATAAAACTGGTCAAATATTTATTTAGAGACAAAATGGCCAAAAGAAATTAATAGATGGAATAAAATACGTAGAAATATTAGATTAAAAATTAGTATCCTCAATTCCACCGATTCCTTGTGAGAGGGAATTACAACTTCTCCCATCCGTTGAACTAATTGGCTAATTGCTTTCAAACTTGCTTACGACTTTGGCTGATTAAGTGTATTCACATTTACTTGGTTGTGAAGGAAGTGGCATTGATATTTAGCTAACTTTTGACAAAGCATTTGCCTATTCTAACCTTTGTTGTGTTCGTGGCCGGTCATGTTCTTCTTGTCCCTACAAATTTCGTGTTCCAACTATCTATAATCTTCCAAGAGAATGAGTCACAAAATATACATTCAAACCTCTTTCTCAATCAACCCATCTTGCTTCCTATCCCCGTTTTAGTTTAACTTCAAACTTTTAGTTCCTCCTCATCTTTGTCTTATTCAATATCTGAGTATACCAGAATCAACTAATAGCAATTGGAATACACTTAAGTTATTGAATTTGGTGAAAATAAATTGTATATTTGTTCACCTCATTGAAAGACAAAACAGTTGTCATATTTGAGTTTATTTTAATGCAAACGACTATTTTAAAGTTTTCTTTTTTAATTATGCTTTTTTGGTTTTGCAAGTATGACCCACTCTATAAAAATATCTTTTACTTTTTATTTTTGGATATTTTCTACTATTATTTGTTAGTCTTTGTTATTAATTATACTTTGTTTAATATTAAAAATAAAAATAATAATTAATATAATTAAGGTAAAAAATAATTATACTTTTTAAACATATAATTCATTATATATATATATATATATATATTAGTTGTATTTTTCTATCCAACAACCTATTTTTAAATTGTATTTTAAGTTAAACTATTCATCCGTAAATATATGCTCCTAATACCGTTTAAGTCTACAAATTAAGAAATCAAAAAAAATATTTTCAAATATATGAATGGAATCTAAAAAATATTATTGTGAAGTCTTGGTCAATCAAAGATCCATTTTCCTCTTTTTTTTTTTTTTTTTTTTTTTTTTTTTTTTTTTTTTTTTTTTTTTTTTTTTTTTTTTTTTTTTTTTTTTTTTTTTTTTTTTTTCTCTTATCTTGATTTCTTTTGGAGTTTCTTATTCCTTCTCACGTATATTTTTTCATTCTAAATTTTTTCTCTAACTTCCCCTTTCATTTCTGGTGCCTTCTTCGTCTTTTTCAGTAACAAGTCCTAAGTAGCAAAACATGAAACATTTCTGTCTGCTTAAAACTCAATTTGGGTTAAGTTTTTTTTTTTTCCTTTTTTTTTCATTGAAATATTTTTTCTCTTATCTCTTTGGTTTTTTTTTTTCTGAGTATTTCATAGTTCCG